>JACCDT011417782.1_pt1 | contig 21960 bp, 34 predicted proteins | sample 7446291 | NCBI WGS metagenome assembly JACCDT01 (sample SAMN15323446, study PRJNA562643) | freshwater metagenome | isolation source: river surface water | place: USA:Blue River Watershed | collected 2017-08-17 | reverse complement strand
GCATAGATGGCATGACCTTCATGTCATGGATATGATCAAATAGTCTCTTACGGAGATCAGGTGTTATATCATAACTATGTTTTGTATGCAGGTGCATATACATAAAGTCAAGATAACGATTGATAGTCTCTTCCCAATTCTCACGGCGATTTTGTTCTGGCAGATAGCGTGAATATCTGCTCTTATAGATAAACTCTTGATATAAACTGTCCATTCTTACTTCCTCTTTAAAAATCTTCTATGATTTCAAACTCAACGTCTTTGTATTTGTTCTTAAAGTATTCTGTATATCTAGCGACGGCCACCCTTGATAGTTTGTTCCGTCTGATTTGTTTGTTTTCACCTTGTTCATCAACATATTTGATAAGCATATGGTAGGTGTTTATTTTCATAACCCAAACTTCTCTCTTGACCACGGTGCGTTATGAAAGCAGTCATAATATATCCACCATGTGCCATCATCAAGCGCCTGTATAGACCTAATTGTTTCTCCATGAATATTGACCATGGTTACGATTCTATTCATGACCAAAACTTCCAATGCCAGGACTTATGAAAAGCCTTATCAATCGCTTCTTGAGCATTAAATTCAGGTTCTGGAAACCAATACTCACGCAATGACGGGAAATGTGATAGAATCTCTTCCTGTGCAGAAAGAGCAACCTGACGGTGTTCCTTCTGTGTGCCTGCTTCGGCTCTAACGTCGATGTAATGAATCCAAGAACGAAGTGTCCCTGACATATATAGACGGGTTGTGGTTAGACCTTCTGGTAAAACTGCTCTGGCTTGTTCTTTGGCAATGCCAAGTTCAATAGCACGTTTATACCAATTTCCGGCAGTATAGGCAACATATGCTTGTCCGAACTCCCATTTTTCAATCGTCTTTCTATTCTCTAATTCTTCCCTATCAATCTCAATACTATTCTGACGGTTCTTAGCGTCCTGTAGTCTTGCTTCTCTCGTTACAAACTCCATGTCCTTAGTAGGATCGGCATAACGCTGGCTAAACTCTTGGAATGAGAACGAACGATGGCGAATGATCTGGTGAGAGATATCACGAGTTGTATTGATTTCCATTGTGATAGAAACCATTTCAAAAGGTGACCAGTGGCGATTCTCGATAAGATACTTTAGGAGTTTTTCTGACGTTAAGGTGTTATGCTGATTAGAAGGATTTGATACACGAGCAGTATAGGCAATAAACTCATTAGGTGTCATATAGATAGGGTTGTTAGCCTGATCTCTATATGATTCAATAAGCGGCTGTGTTACTGCAATAATCTTAGCGTCGTTCATTTTTTCTCGCCTCAAAATATTTCATTATCTGATCGTCGGTGGCACCATTTTTTAGTTCTTCAATCAATTTAGAAATATCATTAGGATTGACATATCGCATCAAGTCGGTTATCTGGTGAGTTAGCGATCTTTCTAACTCCAGTTTTCTCATGCAGTTCCGAGTCATTCTCTTAGCGTCGTTCATAGTTTCTCCCACTGGTTCATTTTCATAGTCGCTATCAATCCTTCGAATGTATTCTTATCTATGATATGTTGGATTTGACTTTGATGCATCCCACCCATAATCATTTCATTGATATCTTTATATTGAATGTCATTAGGCCACACACAAATCTTTCTTCCCATTTCGATAGTCTTCCGCATGTTAGAAACGATTTGCTTGTTACGTGGTTCATTATCATATACGAATATGTAGTCTAGGTCAAGTCCTACGATGCTAGGAGCAGTATAGAGTGCTGCATCCATAGTAGCCAGGCTATTGCTAAGATAAAGAGAATCAATGGGTCCTTCAACGACATAGATAGTCTTAGAAACATCAATTCTATCCCAACCAAAAATCTTAGGAGAAGTCTCATCTACTTTTATCGTTATGTATTTGATCTTAGATGGGCCAATCGCACGCCCTTGAACGCCGATTAGGAAGCCATCCTTATTGAAGAAGGGTATAACTATCCTTGCTTCTTTATATAGTTGTTTATCATTCTCTGGGAATGATCTCTTTACAAACTGTGCGAAGTCATCCGTATAGTATAGACGTCCCATGGGACCCTTAGGAATCTGTCGCTCTTTCAGATATCTCACCGCAGGATTCTTAGAATCAAGCATAATCATAGGAGTGATACCATCTAGTTCATGAAACGTATGATTAGTAGCAACAACCTTTGATGGTGGACGACATGGTATATTGAATAACTGCTTTGTCTTGAATGTATTTACATCAACCTTAGGTTCTGTGTTAGCCTTAACGAATGTCTCTAACTGGTAATCGTTATACAGGCCTGGGTCAACATACTTGATAAACTTTTGCAGCCCCATGGTTGTGCCACAGTTATGACACATAAAGCCAAAGTGTTCCTTTCGCTTATAGATATAACCACGTGCCTTGATCTTATCCTTCTGACTGTCACCACAAACAGGACAACGGAAGTTCCATAAAAACTCTCCCCGCTGCTTGAACTGTTTTAGTTTAGGAGCGAGGAGAGAGACGTATTTCTTATCAATATATACCGACATATATCACCTGATCATAATGAACGAACATTCTATACAAACCCTGACTCTATGTCAAGTCTTATTTTTTGAGCAAAGGTTTCATTTGCTGAATAACTTCCTTGAGGCTATCAATCTCCCTACGGAGGTCCTGTCTGTCATTATCGACAACGGGAACACGAGCCTCAAGTTTTGCTTTGATGGAATCCATAGTTTCCTCTATGTGATCCACCTTCTGCTCAATGTAAGTTACTCTCTGTTGGAGTTCTAAATCTTTCATTCTGAAATCACCAATGGTCATAAAGTAAGTTGCAATGAGACCGCCTACCGCAATTAGGGCAGTAATGAAATGTGGCACTCTCTCAATTAGACCACCAACTACATCATCATTGTCGTCGTTGGTGTTTTTGCTTACCATTGTTGTTTCCATTCCTTTCTTTATCCCCCTAGTATTATGTTCGGGACAGGTGGGAGGGCCTCTTCCCTTATCTTTAGTAATACAGCATGGACGAACAATCTCGTTCGCATTATTTCTCGCCCCCTAATGTTGTATCACTCTGGTTGGTTAGATAAATCAATTTCTACGAAAATAGGCAAATCATTAGATGTATTTGCAACCACTTCATTCACTTCAATAGTCGTATTTGGTTTTGGTTGCTCAATCTCTTTCTTGACCTCTGGTTGAACCTTAGGTGGCTCTACCTTCTTAGGATCAATCTTAGGCGCTACAACAGGCTTTTCAAAAGTCTCAATGACTTTCAATACCTGTTTTGCTCTTGCTAGTTTAGCCTTGCGATCTTCTAGACCATTGTAACCACCATTGATGGCTCTTGTTACAAGTCTAACATCGTCACGGTCAGCAAGCGCATTTATCTTTCTCTGCTTCCAGTATTCTAATGCGGTCAATACTGAAACTCTAGGAGTTGCTGCTAACTCTGGGTTGTTAACTAGATCAATGCCTAGGATGTCCCCATACTTTTGATAGTTAGCACGTCCTGTTAACTGAATGACACCACGTCCTTTAAAACGAACACCATCACCTCGTCTAACGTTTCCTAAATCTCGTCTACCCTCATATGCTCTACCAGATGCATATTCTTCGGTAGTTCTGAAATGGTCACTCTCATGTGCGATCTGTGCTAGAAAGTGAGCCAATCTAAGTTTTGTTGTTATACCATACTTCTCCAGTGCCTCAGGCAAATGTTCCACTAATCCATCAATTATTTTCTTATTTCCCGAAACACCAGAAATCTTCTTTAGTATCTCTGGTGTTATTCTATACATATTATCCTCTCTTACCGTAACGAGCATACAACATTTCACCAGTTGTTCTATTCTTTAGAACGATAGGCTTATGTGGATGCTTGTTAGCATATTCTCTAATTTCAGCCAAGCAATCATCTTCTTCCAGATACTTGCGCCATGTCTTGTGTTTGCGCTTTTGGTTCTTCGTGTTATAAAAAACCTCTGTTGATACCTCAAATACTACAGCACCAGCGAATGTCTCACATTCTTCTGCTATAGGAGCCTTACGACGCAACATATTGATGATGACAGGAGTAGGAGTTGACTTCTCTCTACGCTGTCTCTTTCTTTGCGCCTTGACAGATACACCTGGTTCACCCATTGCGCCGACACCTGCACCTGCTATGGCACCTGAACCTACGTTGTTTGTTGGGGCATCTTCTTTTATCATATGGTCCTCAATCTGTCTGCTATGGATAAATCCACAGGTATCTCTTCCTGTCTGACATAGTATTTATCAAACGTGACCTTTATATGGGCAGGCATGTAGTTAAGAAATATCAATATTGTTTTAAGGAGGGGGTAATCTTCTTGATCAACTTTGTAGAATAGCATATTGACAGTTGCTTCTACACCAAACACATTTGATAGAATGATAACGTGATTAAGGACCAATCGTTCCTTAAACTCACCAGTTTGTCTATACTTTCTTAGAAGTCTTTTGACATACTTAATGCGTTTGAGATCGTCCTCAAACTCTGATTGGAGAATGTGAGGACGATCATAACACTTAGCGGCATAGATCAAAAAGTTATCATCATTTAAGTCAAACATTACATTTAGTTATTCTTAGGAATCTCCGTTGAAGGGTCAAACTTTGTTTCCTCGTCTTGACGCTTCTTGGCTTTCCATGCTGTGGCAAAAGCAATGGACTTTTCTTTCTTAGTTAGTCCATCTTTCTCATAGCCTTTCTTGATGTGCTTGACCATACGCTCAAACTTGGCACCTGGAGGAGCCTTTTCATCAATCTGACCATCTTCATAAAGACCCTTTGTATGGAAGTGTCTTTTTATGGCACGACGAATTTCGCCTTTATGAACTGTTCCGCCCATATGCTTCTGAATAGCAGCATCACGTTCACGGGTTGACTGTCCGCCTACCTGCCCTGGAGCAGTCTTAAATGCTTTGATAATACTATCATAGCGTTTTTCTTTACTCTGCTTGATTTCATCAATCTGGGTTTCTTCCATATAAGCATGTTTAGGTGCAGAGGCATTTACCTTTGCTTTACCTTTCATCTTCTTATCTGCAAGAGCAAGACCTTTTTCACGGCCTTCACCAGCCTTGTTCTTATAACGAACAAGTTTGCCTAGAGAAACTTCATCTAGACTTTTTTTTTCAGAATCCGCTACTGCTTCTTTGTTACCCTTCTTCTTTTCATCAGAAGTGATATCATGCATTGGCTCTTTTGGAGCATTTGCTTTAGCAGACATCTGGCGACATTCGGCTTCTTCACTCATGGTGATTTCAGCAATGTCTAGTAGTTTGTCTAGTTCTTCCTTATCAACTACTCTTGCCATAACCTTGAACATACCACCAACAATTGGCTTAGCATATGTAATGCCATATGGTGTTAGTATGCCATACTGCAAGAATAGGTAATGAGTTGAAGGAACTTCATTGACAAACTCACCAGAGTCAGTCATACCCATCTTGTGTCCAAACTGACGTAGTTCAAAAACCTCAACACCCTTATCACCTTCAAGGAACTTCTTAGGAAGAATGATGTGATACTGTGCTAGTAGTTTTGATAGTCTGTTATAGACAACATAGGGTGTTACTGCTGGCTGTGAGGTCACGCCAGCAATAGCAGCATTGATAGCGGCACGAACCGCTGGTTTGTTAATGTCTAGGCTGCCATCTGCCACTTGGGCAGTTGGCATAACATCTTCTTTAAGAAAGTCACGAAATGTTTTCATCTATGACTCCTTATGGTGTTGTTACGGCAGCGTTTGCGGATGTAACAGTGTTTGCTCCTGTTGCGGAAACTAGAACACGGAATGTATTGCCTGTTGCTACTGTAGCATTGGCGATTAGAGCAGGTGATGTTGCATTGAAGTAAATACCAGCGGTGTTAGCGACTGATACCCAACCTGAACCTGGGTTACGCTGCCATGCATAAGATAGTGTAGCACCAGATGGTGTTGATGTAGCAACTGATGTTAGTGTTACGTTGCCTACGCCATTTGCACTTGATGGATTTGTTGTAATTGCTAGAAGATAATCTGGGAAGTTGGTATCATCAGAACTGTCGGTTGCGATTGAACCTGTAGCAACTAGAACTTCATATGTTACACGACCAGCACGTAGGCCAGTGCCTTCTTTACGAAGAACCCAACCAGAGTGAGGGATTTTACCGTTAGCACGGACTTCGTTTGTGTCTACAGCAAACTGTCCGATTGCTAGGTTTGTTGTGAACTGACCAACTCTAGTATTACCATAAAGCATTGTCTGGTTGGCAGTTGTGGTTGCTTTATTAACCTGCATTGTTGCTGCAATGTCTGAATTGGCAGCGTTATCTTTATTACCCCATAGTGGCATTTTAGTTTTCCTTCTTTTCTGAAAGTGATGGACCTTGCATACCAGATTTTTCTGGATTCAACTCTACGGGATCCGCTGGTTTGCCGGTCTCTGTTTTATTCTTCTTTAACTTTTGGAGGACCTTCTTGCGGTCCTCCTCAGTTAGTTTCTTTGTATCATATGGATGTTTCATTATACGATCCTATATTTATTATCACCAACGGTTACACTTTCCTGAAGTCCTGCTGGCCTTCTTGGTGGTGTTGGTACTGCCTTTTTCTCCTGATCGTTTGTTGTAACAGATGCAGTAGAATTGGTAGTATCTGCTGGTGTTGATGTTGATGTAGCAGGAGCCGCAGGAGCAACATTCTTACTCAAATCACCGATATCAACAGCGTTTTGTTTTGAAGATGAAACGTATTCATCTTTAGACTTTGCTGCCTGATATTCTTTATCACCAAACTTGAAGCGGGCAGTTGATCCACCCATTTCTCTGGCTTTGTTAAATGCGGCATCAAATGCTGCTTTGTTTCTACCACCAGAATATGTGTCACCCGTAGCAGTAGGACTTGCTGTGGTTGCTGCCGCAGATGGTGCTACTGATGCCTTTGCTGGTGCATTACCATCACCACGACGAGGTGGTAGTGGAACAGTTGACTTAGCGGCTACAGGAACAGCAGGAACACTACTTGATCCGCCTGTAGATGCAGCTGGTGCAACAGGCGCAGTAGGTGCTGGTGTACCAGTCAATGTTCCAGGTGCAGATGAACGAACTGGTGTTACAGTAGGACGATTAAAACTTCTTACTGCGGCATCGGCAGCTTGTGAACCAGCCTGTGCTACACCACTTACAACGTCAGCGACACCACCTGCAAGTTTTGAAAAACCTTGTCCAAAACTTCTAGATGCTCCTACACCTTTAGCTGTCTGTGAGCGCCCATAAGAACTAACTCTGGAGCGCCCACGAGCCATAGCGGCAATATCTTCTGTTACCGACTTACCAGTTTCCTGTGCGCTTAGAAAGACTGGTCTTCCTTCATGTGCTTTGCAGCAAGTTTGGAAATAATAGATTCCATCATGGACTCATTAGCAGGAACTTTAGCACGACCTGTTAGCTTGTTAACGGCAGTATTGATGCCCTTCTCACGCTTGTAGGAATCACGGTTATGACCACGAGCGGTCTCAACATCCTGCTTTGTTCTTCTCTTTGTAGCAAGTTCCTTACCATATACTTTACCAGACTGGAAAGAAGATTCAGAACGCTTGTAATCGGCGTGCTTGATATACTTTCCTGCTAGTTCTTTTGAAATCTCATCAATCTGTTCTTCTTCGGCTAGCTTCTTACCAGCCATGCCTAGACCAGATGTGCGCTTTGAGAACTCTGCACGAGCACCAGCAGCCTTCTTACCCTTCTTCTCTGACCAATCTTTCTTGAAGCCGGCAGACTTAGCTGCGGTTGCTCTAGCATGAGCCTTGTCAATGTAAGAACGAATGGTTGACTGCTTTAGTTCGTCTAGCTGTTCGTCTTCCTTGATAGGTGTTACAGCAGCCTTAGCATTTGATAGACGCTGGGCAGTTGGGGCAGATGATGCTGCACCTGGGTATTCTTTAGGTAGTGATGGGTCTTCCTTAGGAGCAGACTTGGTTACTGGCGCACGATCCTGTGCGGAGTAATCAGTTTCTTCTTTGTTTAGTTCACGAGCGGTTCTTTTTAGTGATTGACCTGGAAAACCACCCATCTTTTTGATGTGCTCCATGCCAGTCTTTTCTTCATGCTCTTTCTTCTTTTCTTTGTTCTCTCTATTGCCTTCTTCTAGCTTGCCAGCCATCTTAGCGGCACGGATTCTTGAACCCTGATATTCAGCCTTGCCAGACTCAATCTTGCCATCCTTGTCATAATCTTTATCAGCAAGTGGCTTGCCTTCCTTCATGCACTTATAGGCTTCCTCAACGGCTGCATCATAAGCGGCTAGATTTTCACGAATGACTGCATTGCGTGAATAGACACCGAACTGTTCGTTTACATGAGCAACTGCCTGACGGCGCATGGCGCCATCGGCTTGGGCTTGCTTGACTGCCTCTACTAGAGGGTCCTTCTTTAGAAATTTGTTATCAAACATTTTAGGTTCCTTTGTTGTTTCTTAATAATAAAATGTACCTATTATTTAGTTTTTCTGTATTTCTTCTTCTTAAAAATACTTGACTTTTCAAACTCTGCGTTCATATCAGGTTTCACATCTTCAATATTAGAAGCATTTGGTGTAGCACCCATAGACCCCATATAAGGATCAACTAGGCTTTCCTGACGCAATTTCTCGGCAGTTTCCTTCAGCTTTTGCTCTGCCAACTTTCCATACTTCTCTTTAAATCTCTTACGTGTTTCTTCTTTAACCATCCAGCGATCAATAGGTGACCAATTCTGATTTGGTGATGGTGGAACAAGTGGGTTAACATCACTTGTAATGTCACCAACAAACGATGGATTCTTGGCAGAGGTGAATGTCTGTCCTAGACTATCTGCACCCAAGCGCAACTTACCAAAAACTTTGACGCTATCTGCTTTGTAATAGCCCATCTTGCGTGTCTTGCCAGGCTCTTGTCCTGGTGTGTCTGACTTGTATCGATCGGTGAGTTTAGGTGTTCCCCAATTACCTGCACCACCAACAGGATTGTTCTTTGCTTTAGGACTGAAATCAGAGAAGCCTTCAAGCATTTGCTCAAAGCGGCGATCTGTATCAGAGGATAGAAAGTCCTCTACTTCCTTGGAAATGGAATCAACAAACTTACTATATGTTTCTGTGATAACATTGGCATCAAGATCATTCTTGACCTCGATTACTCTTTCGAACAATTGATCATATTTGTTTAGATTGAACTGTGCATGACGCCACTTTTCATAGCGTCTATCTTCTGCAATAACTCTACCACCAGTGGTTGCTCTGGCTTCGTTACGTTGCTTTGATACTTCATTGCTGGTATTGACGAACATCATAATGGTCTTATAACCAGCATTTTCAAGAATGCTCTTAATCTGCTTTGTTGTTTCATAGTCTGACATTGTGCCATTGACTACTAGATTGTCACCATTACATTCTTTGATAGAAAACTTATTATCAGAAACTTCTCTAAAGCCATGTGGTAAGATTGATTCTTTTAGAATCTTATCTTTACCAGAACCAGGTACGCCACCTAGAACGATAGCCTTGTGTTCTGTAACATATGACTTGCTGAACATATCTGGATTGGCTTTGCCGAACCAGCGCATAACTCTTCCTGCCATGTAGTTTGCTTCGTCCTCTATTGGTGAGCCTGTAGCACCTTCTTTAGCAATATCTTTGCCGAGTTTGCCATCTTCATTTTGCTTATGATGAACCAACTCATGTGCTACTGTGCGGAAGATATCCATTGGGTGACGGTTCTTAGAAGCAACAATGATCTTCTTAGAGCATGGCGAATAACCACCGAATGATGGCTGCTCGGCTTCGTTTTCTGAACCAATCTTATACTCTAACTCTGGTACCTCTTTGATGCCTAGTTTCTCTACAGTGAAATCCACAAAGTTCTTTAGATGACCTTGAAATTCTTTGTGTGTCATATCTTCATTTAGTATTTCTTCTTCTTTAAGATATGTCTTAGCTGCCGTGAAAATCTTTTTGGCTAATGCTCTATCGGATGTTGGTGAAGTTTTCATGAACTCACTAAACTTACCACCACGAATATACTCACGCATTTGTGTGCCTGATATGCCAGCTTTGCGGCTGCCAGAATTGATCACATCAAAGCGACGGAAGCCATAGTTCTTAGACTTGTCGAACTTAGGGTTGTCTCTAGGGACAACATACTTACCGATTTCTTTCTTGAATGATGCTACACGATCTGCACCAGTGACCATTGTAACATCGTCTACACCTTCGTCGGATAGCTTCTTACAAATAGCAAATGCGGTTGTAGCATTAGGATCATCAACAATGTTGATCCCAGGAAACAACTGACGAAGGAATGAAACTTTTTGTTGATAGGGGAGAGGATTCTTTTTAGCGTCCCATGACTTTGATGTATAGACACGGAACTCAGCACCAATCTTCTTAGCATAGTTGGCACCATAATGGATCATTTCAGCATGACCCTTAGTAGGCACTTGAAAGCGCCCAAAGATAAACACAACTTTTTTATTAATCATTATCGCTCCCTCTGCGGGTTTAAATAACCTCCCTGGGTGCGCTTCTACGAGAGGCGTGGGAGGTCTTATTATCTCTATTTATAAACTTTTTTCTTTCTAGCAGCCTTTACAATCTTTTTGATTGTCTTTAGAACTGGGACAGGCTTTGTTTCAGGATGCCCCGTCTCACAGCCACAATGCTCTTTGATCTTCATTACTTTCCCCAGTTTTTTACAGCCAAGAAGTTGGCTCTACTAAATCCTAGTCTATCAACTAGCTTAACTGCATCACCACCAGTTGACCATGCAGCGACATATCCTTCAGGAGTTGTCACTTTGTAGCCACCATCAGCGGTATGTAAGAATGTGCCTAGGTCATTTACCTGATTGAACTTAGCAATCAATAGCATCTTGGCATCAACAAACAAGTTTTGTAGCTGAAAGATTTTCTTTAGATCACTGGCGTTTTGTTTATACCATCTAATGACCATATCTCTTTCAGCTTTGCGCTTTGCTTTAGTAGCAGGCAGCTTGGCTTCATCAACACCCTTTTGATATTTATCTGCAACCCATTTAATAAGGGCTTGTGTATGACCTGCACCCATATGTTCACCAGCACGGACACGCTGATTATAGAATGTCATTATCTGGATTCTATATGTGTCGTTGGTTGCGAGAAAGTTTAGAAGGGAAGCGGGTATGGTTCGGAACTGTGATCCGATTTGTGACATGATACCCGATAGCTTGGCGTTCTCTGCTTTAGTGAGAGTAGCACGACCTGTAACATCAACAAATCTATTCGTGCGAAACCATACATTTCTAGATGGTCTAAAGTCGCCGATATTAACATCAAAGTGAGTTTGTAGAGTTTGCATTGTCTTGCCGTGATATGTGGTGTGAAAGACAATGCCGATCTTAGCGGCGAGAACTTGCTGTGCTAGTGTAGTACCAGCAGGGACAGCATATGTAATTGTATTAGGACGGAATGTGATATACTTTTTACCGTCGATTGTTTCCATCTTGAGGTCACTCTTTGAGAACATAAAGTCCCCATGAACGATACCTTTGATGCCTAACTCTGGCAAATACTTTAGTGCGTCTGATAGTTTATCTGCTAGACCACCTTGATGGTTTGCTCTAACATCGGCTTCTGTATAGTTTAGCTTGGCGTTTTTAGCAAAGATAGACTTAGAGCCAACAAAGAACTTACCGTTTTCAGGATTGATACCAGCATAGATAGCAGGCGCACCATCAAACTTAGTTCTTAGAATAAGAGAACCACGTGCCTCTGATAGTGTTTGACCATCATCAGCAAACATGTCTCTTAGAGATAGTAGAAACTGAATAGCGTTACGAGTACCAGCAACGCCGCCTTCCAGGACCGCATCCTCAATATGAGTGAGGTGGCGATCCTTTTCAGCGGCGGCTTCTGTTAAATAGTCTGAAAGTCTAATCATCATAGTCCTATACAATTATTATAGAACTATTTATGCTTCCTCTATAAACCTGATTAGATCCTCTGGCTTTAGCATGATAAACTTTTCATTGCCATACTTCTGTCTGACCTTCTCGGCTACTCTTTTGTTGGCATCCTTTTCGCCTTCCTGCTTCATTAGAACAGCCGAGGCCTTAGTGGCAGCCAAATCTCTCTTTAGATATTTAATCTCTTGCTCATACTTTGCCGTATTGGCAGGCTTAAAGTGTTCCTGAAAGCCTAACCAAAACTCACGGGCGGCTACGTCACGACCAATGCCTGGTGGAATAGTAATGTCACCAGTTTCAATATTGATACCGACTCTACCAACTTTAGTTTCGATAGCGATAACACTTGTTGGTGGATTAGGATTACCCACTGTAAGATTACCAGCACTAGAGATTGTTGCACGAACCGACCCACCGGTCATAGCAGCATTAGCAGTAGTATCTACCCAGCCTTTTTGAGTAAAGATATACATCTTACCACTGACATCATCATTCCACAAATCACCAAATGAAGGATTAGACGGAGGATTCGGGCCACTAGAATTTGCGACAACCGAATAAGGACCTGCTGGTCCATTAGCACCAGGCGCAGACGCCATTTGATTTGATCCGCTGGTTGCACCATACTTTTTCATAAATGCATTTGAGAAAGAACCTTCAACCGCAATATCCATTTTAGAAATATACTCACCATTAGGACCATCATATCCATCCCTCATAGCAGAATAGTTCCATCCAGGTGGAATCGCCGATGCGGTACCAGCAATAGCACCTTTCATTGCTTTGATATTGATAGCCATTATTCATGCACCTCAAAAACATGCCAGACAAGAGTAGTCATACCCTTCTGCTGGACTGTGCCAACATAATCGTAATGCTTCTTATCATAGTCTTGCATTTCAAAGCCTGTGCCAAACACCTGAAAGACATACTTGCGCTTCTCTTTCTTTGGATTAACAATAGCCCATATCATAGGGAACCCACCCTGCTCTTGAATAGATAAAATCTTGGCGGCTCTTGGCATTTCAATTTCATACACCGCATTGTGATAGATATCCATACCAAGCGGATACTTATAGATCATCTTCATTGTATAACTCCAATTATTAAGTCACAGTCACTAACACCATTGACGGTGTGATAGGTTACAACATACTCACAAGACCAATGCTCACGGTTCGATCTTGATAGTTTCGACATGTCATGGACATATATCATTACTCACTTTCTATAATATAGTAACGTGTGGCTACTGGCGGCGTCACATCTTTATACACCGACATAACAGTTCCTACATGCCAGTATTTTTTACCAGGTGGTAGATTCAAATTATAAAATGCACTAACACAATGAAACTGCCGAATGACATATGGTCTAGTATCATCACAAAGAACAGCAGCAATAATGTTACCGTATCTTTCAAAAACATCTACAATAAAACCACCCTGAGGTAAAGAGACCGACATACTGGTACTAATACCTACATAACTGAATAGATTATACTCTTTGACTCCTATCATTCCACCACCTCATAGTCACCATCATCGCAAGTATAAATCGTTCTTCTAATACCAAACTCGGCAATTGCTCTAGCACAACCAGGACACGGCTTAGACAATCCCCATACAAACTTTTTAGTGAAAGGCTTTTCCTTCTTAACTCGTGCGATATAAATGTCACACTTGGAAAGATCATCCACATCGATTTCACGCAAGGCATTCTTGATAGCAGCCACTTCCGCATGTAGGAAGATAGCATGTTCATTCTTGGAAAACTTAGCCTGCATAGGATGAGATTTCATGCTATTGATACCGATCGATACGATACGGTTACGATAAACGACAGCAGCCGCAAACTTCTCCCTTAGACCAGGATTAGCAGCGGCTACTTTCGCCAGAGTATGGAGAATACCTACATTCACATTTTTCATAATAACATTATATACGAGGAGGAGTCTTATGTCAAGACAGGATACTTATTTACTATCTTTCCCTTGACAACTGAAACGGTAGCAGGAATCGTATTGCCGATATCCTTACCGTCATAGCGCCACTTGATTTGAATGATGCCGACACCTTTGGCGTGCCATGCTCTCCAACCAGCGGCCTTACCAGAACCGAATGACTGATCATATTCGATCTCGACCACATCGGTGTAGCCCAATAGTAGATTATATTGATTGCAGAATTTTACTCTTTGATTGCCAGGTGTGCCAACTTCAAACTTAGTTGAGGCAATAGAGTCGATTTGAATAGGTGCGTTAAACTCATCACCGATGTTCTGTAAGCCACCCCAAAAGATTTCTTTACCTTTAGTGAAGGCGGTTGTTCTATAAGTTGTCCAGAACTGATATGCACGGCGAGGATAGATATCAGCGGTTTCAGTTACACCCTTCTCACCGAGATAATCCATAACCCATGTAGAGGTCCACTTGTTATCGTGATAGTCCTCTTGATAATAATGGCGATTGTCTCCCGAGTTCCAGACCATGAACGAGTAGGGTTTACCATCTGCTCCATTACCAAAGTTGTGAATTGATAGATACCCTGGCTCAGGTGTAGGCCAGTAATTTCGGAATAGAAATGCCATTACTTTTCTCCCATTGTTGCCCTCAACATCCAACGATGCTTTTTGTGTGCTGTGATCAAGTCTTGAACATAGTTCTGCCAGCCCCAAGCCTTTTCCTTACCTGCTAGATCGAAACATTCGTTCAAACAGGCGATGACTTGTTCGTTAGCGTCATAAAGGTTCTTAAACATCTTTTCTGGCTTAACGATCTGTGTATCTTCTTTGATCTCTGAAAGTTCGATTAACCTAGCCATTGAAGGGGGTGCGAAGGAATCCATTTGCCTGATGTGTTCTGCGACAACATCTAATTCGCCATGCACACTCTCGTATAGATCACCGAAGAAAGCATGATACTGTGGAAACTCTGGGCCGATATAGTTCCAGTGATATGCATGTGCCTTCATATAGAACACAAACATGTTACCCAATAAGACTTTTGCTTTTTCTACTACTTCATCCATTTTCGTTCTCTTTGTGGCGTCCCCACTTATTTAGTGGACATTTAGAATTGGGCCATATAGTCTTGGCTTTCAGAAAGCAACCACACTCATTACATTGAACAAGTGTTTTGTTAAAGTGTTCGCAACTCTCGCATATCTCCATACGCTCGGCTGCCATCTTCTTATTCTTTGTCCACCTTGTTTCCAATTCTATCATATGGATACTTCCCGTTCCATTTACTACATCTTGGTTGAGAGGTACATTCTCTACAGACAGGTACGTTTACAACTACACCATCTTTTCTGACAGATTGTCCATCTGATGTATAACCATTTTTGTTCCATGGCATGCCAGATAGACCACCTTCTTCAAATGGTTTGAGAGATTGCATATAGTCTGTCTGACTTTTAATATATTCTATAGGCAATTCAGGATACACATTCTCGTGCCAATACTTCTTGATAGAAGGTATGGTTGGGTGATCTGATATGCCGATGAATGTTTCACATTTAGTCGAATCAAGCCACCACGAGTATTCGTTCTTCCCACTATTATGTATAGCACCTACGGGGCAGGCTTTAGCACAATCGTCACAACCAACACACCTGTTCCATATCTTATAGTTTACTCGTTTGTCTGTGGGTAGATCAACAATCTCTTTCTCAAATCTAACCGCAGCAATGTGGTGATCGAAGCCAAACTTATAACTATAGATTAGTGAGTTTTTGGCTCTAACACCAAGACCTGCTAAGATTGCTGCTTCTTTGAAGTTTGTGTAGACAAGATAGTTATTAGTTTCACCAGCCGCATCTAGAATTTCTCTGGCTTCTTGATAGTGTGTATAGTCCCATGTGTCACCGTCACGGATCAATACTATTACATTTGTCTCTTTTCTAAAGAATAGATCATTAGCAAAATCTTCCATGAATGGGTGATTGAGCAAATGTAGTTTTACTTTTACTGGGTGTAAGTTTGCCCTGTGGAATAGTTCTGGTGTTAGAACACCAATATCCCAATGCTTTTCATCAAACAAACTTTTAATATAGTTAAAAGATATTGTATCTGGCAAATCATCACCTAACATGCTAAAAGGGCGGAGATTTCTCCCCGCCCCTATTTATTATCGCTGAATGTGTATATGATTAAAATGTCCAGCTACTCGCCACAGCACGGTATATCCTGCTGCCCTGGCTCGTGCGGCAACAGCGTCAAATCTTGCTCTAGTTGCTCGACCTGACGCCTCATTTACACCACGTCCTATATTAATATCAATGGCACGACCAGCGTAGTGTGCCCAACCATGATGGACATGATGAACACCACCGAAAGCAGGATGCTCCGAAACACGAAGTCCAGAAGCCTGCAACATTCTTCCGTAAGCAACGATAGAAGATGATGGCTTACCTGCATAGTGGTGTGCGTATGTGTGATAACGGCTGGCGTGACGAATAGGACCACGAATACGTGGCGATACTGCCCAGTTGCCATTACCGTTTTGAGGACCTAGAATACTCTCCAAAGGATCGTAATTCTCGACCTCATGATGGGCAAGATTTCTTGCTTCTGCGGTTCCCGCAAGAGCAAGGACCGTAATGAAAGCAAATAAAATCTTTTTCATAATAGTACCTTTCTGTTATGCGCCTCCACGCACAATATCACGACAACGAAAGATGAATGAAATGTGAGATTGATTTAGGCCGAAGCCTGACGAGGAGGAGGTTAGGATGCCGCCTGCCATTACATCCGTGGTCAGGCGACGGTTATACGGACCGCAAGATCGCAAGCCCGTATAATCTATTTAGTAAACCTAGAGGCTTGGGAACTTGTCGGCAGCGATAGATGCTGCCCAAGCGGCTGGCTTCACCTGTGGAGTTACACCAGTCATACCTTTAATATAGCCCATAGCTTCACTTATAACGCAAGACGAACCATGCTTGAGGTCTGGATTGATATCAATATGTACCTCAAACTTTCTGTCACCGATAGCCTCAGCCAGATCCAGATACAACTGGGCGGCCTTCTGAACCTCGGTCATCAGTCTGATTTTTGGTCTGTCCTTTGACTGGTCGTAGTCACGTTCCGTAGTGATTTCACCAAAGACCTTTGCGCCTCGGTTACCATCAATGTGTACCACCACCACTGTAGCATAATCAGCGAACCAAACTCCACCACGGCGATGGCGCTCCGAGTCAGATCCGATATAGATTCGAGTTGATTCGGAGGTGTTTTCAATGTATTCTCTAACTTCATCTAAATCTAGCCTCCGTACCATGACTTACTCTCTTTCTATGTATCTTTCTGTTATTCGATGTGGATCAAAATATTCTTGAACTAGGTTCTTTACTACTTCTTTATCATATGGCTTGCATGAGAAAACATCTAGGTAAAAGTTGCCTGTGTCATCACAAAAATGAGCCACTATGTTTGATGTTTCGATTAGCTGGACGAGTGTAAAGCCCTGCTTGTCATCTTCACCGAAATGGATGACCTGGGGGTCACCATATGCCTTCATGTCAATACGCTCTACTAGAGTAGTAGCAAAGTCCGCAATGTGTTTTGCGTCTGTGATTGATGCAAGATCGGCTGCATAACAATCTAGTATTAGGTGGAACCCCCAAGCCATATCAGATATCCTTTTGATTGGTTTGTTTCTTGTAGTTATTCCAAATAGCTTCGACTGTTTCAGGATTGACGATGACGTTACCCATATTAGCAATCAAGCAACTTGTTTCACCCTTAGGCACGGTTGCAGTAACAACGATATTCTGACCACCGATCCAGACTGTCTCAATGATACCATCTTTGTTATCTTCCTTGCGAGTCATATTTAGCAACAAAGCATAACCCTTGTCGTTCATAATCTTCTCAATGTCCTTGTTAGATGCACAAGGTAGTTCTTCCTTTTTAGCCTCTGCTCCGTGAGCATAGTAGTTGAACAGTGTGGCAGGGATAAAGCCTAGTAGAAAAAAGCCGACATGACGAAGTTTCATTTTTTATTCCTCTGGGTATTTGGTATGAACCGAGTTGCAGTAACTTACTAACGAAACATCAGAGTTACCACTCTTATACTTAGTGATCATTTTCTTAATGGGTGCGGTCACAAGGTCCGCAAACCCGTCTGTTATATGAATGCCTTCTTGTATATCGAAACTTGGTAGATTGAAAGTCTTGATATACTCACGTTTAGCATATTCTTCATTATCAGCATTGATGATCATGAGAGCCAATGTATGGCCCTCTTTGTTCTGAATGTCGGATGTGATAGTGAAGTAGCACATATTACCATCCACCAAAGATATCATCTTCTTCATAGACCTGGGCGCCAGGACTATTCTTGATGATAATCTGTTTACGAACCGTGGGTGCTCTATAGGCAGGAACAGCGACAGGTGCAGCATACACAGGAGCATAGCCACCATAGTATGCAGGACGATTGTAATAACCAGCGTAAGGATATGCACCATAAGGATAAGAGTTAGCAATAGCAGCGCCAGCTAGTGCGCCAGTTGCTAGACCGATACCAGCGATAGCAGCGGTGTAACCCCAACCACCACCATAACCCCATCCGCCATATCCACCCCAAAACTGGGCTTTAGCGGGAGTAGCAATTGCAAAGGCCAAACCAAGGGCAGTCACCAATGCGATAATCTTGTTTCTCATTTTCAACTCCATGTTGAATGTGGATATATTTATGCAGTCTAAAAGTATTCACCGAATACAAAGTTTAGAGTGATACGAGGCCCACCCTTTCTCGGCACTGACGATGTGTGACACTGTGTTAGAGGAAACAAAACGCTCTTGCCTTTCTCGGCAGTGATACGCAACTGGTTTGTAAAGTTGCCATTCCAATTCTCTGGCCCATAACGTTTATGCACATAGTCATAAGTCTCATTGAACATAAACGTATCACCATCTGCATCATTTACAAAGTAGAGAAACGTCTCACCACGAAAGTTATCCTCGGAGTTATCTATATGACCAGGGTGATGAAAGTCCTCTGGATAAGAGCCGTCTTTTGTATAGAGATTAGCTTTGATACGCCATACTCTATTCTGAAAGCGCCGACCCTGATGACGTTCTAATGCTTCTATGATAGGCTGACAAATCTTGGGATAGTAATACTCCGACTGAACCTTACCATCGATATAGAACATATGTCCAAAGAAAGGAGTGTTTAGAGTCCTATTGTCATTGAACATATCATAAGTGGCTTCTGCGTTATAGTACCACGGGAAGCCATTTAACATAGTCTTTTCGATTTCAGTTTGCTTCTCTCTCGAAAGCAAGTCTTTTATAATTTCCATGATGTATCCTATCGAACGAGCGCACCCGCATAGTTTTCAAAAAAGCCTTTGAGGTTTTCTTCAAAGGAGGGGCTGCGACTTATATAGTCACGATACAGTTCATAGATTTCATCATAGACACGAGGCGCAACAAACTCGGTGTTGTTCTTGTCAACAACTTCCCACTTGTTGCCGCCGTCACGGTCCTCGATTTCGGCAATCAACTCGTCCGTATCATAATCGACCAGATCAACGTCAACGTCAACGGCGACTTCCTGATAAACAGTCTTGGTAACCATTCCGCTTCTCCTTTTCACATTATGCATAATAATAGCATAGAAGAAGCGGAATGTCAAGGACTATTACTTTTCCTTGGGCTGGCTGGCAATGAAGCCAGGATAGTAGGAATTTTCCCTATGTTGATTGGCAGCAACGTGAGAACCACGTAGACCACCCTTTAATTCCGTGCTAGGGATAGTGGAAGCACCAGCAGCATAACCATACTTTTCATAAGTATCATTCTTATACTCAACTGCAAATGCTGGTGTGCTTAGTGTGAGGATAGTTAGTAGAGAAATAACCTTATTCATTTCTTTTCCTTTTCTGTTATGCTTCCCATTAGGCGAAGCAATCCAAATGCTGCAATGCAGCATACACTAATATATAGGCCATAAAGGCTTTTGTCAAGGTTTAATTTAGTCTTTCGACGGAGATACTTTTAGTGCTACCCATACCAATAGCACGAGCGGCACCATAAGACAGGTCAAGGGAGCGACCTCTGACGAAAGGACCTCTGTCATTAACGACCACATTTACACAACCCTGATGGCAAACACGCAGGTGCGTACCAAACGGCAATGTTCGATGGGCTGCGGTGAAGGCGTGAGGGTTGAAAACTGCCCCCGAAGCGGTGTGACGGGAAAGTTTTTCTCCGTGGCCGTAGAATGAAGCCACCATGCGGCTCCCTCCATGATCATGAGAGCCCCAACTAGAAGTCCAAGAGTCATTATCATTGCTTTGAATGCTTCGGCCATGTCTACTTTTTCCTTTGACTGTCTGTGCTGGTTGGGATTGACCGCCAAAGATACCACCGAAAAAATCGGATAACGGATCGGCAGCGGCCGAGGTTGTGAGGGTAATGAATACGGCTATAGTAGTAAATGCTTTGTTCATAATATACCTTTCAAAGATTGGATCGGGGACTTGGATTCGAACCAAGAACGGAGGAGTCAGAGTCCACAGTTTTACCGTTAAACTATCCCCGAACAAAAATGGTGCCGAGAGTAGGGTTCGAACCTACCGTGCTATAAGCGTCCGATTTACAGTCGGGTGCCCGTCCACTCAGGCGGTCTCGGCATAATGGTTGTCCCTGATGGTATCGATCCATCGTCTATCGCTTATCAAGCGATTGCTCTACCTTTGAGCTAAGGGACATCAACTCTTTAACTTTAGACCGGTCAATGGAATCTCATAGGACTCCACTGACACAATCTTTGAAACTCCTCTACAAGTAGCAATGAAACTTTCAGTATCTTCCCAGTTTCTAAAAGAAGTCTGGTATGTATTGCTACCATCTTTGATAAACACTATAAACTGTTTACCTTCTTTTGTCAAGTCAATCATATCAATACTCCAGACGTTCCTGGTTACATTCGAAAGTGTACCAACCTTCGGCACGGAACGCATCGATAATACGATGCCGATCTTCAAAGATGGCACCAACTTTATAGTTAGGATGGCGCTGTAGCCAATTCTTGATAATCTTGACCTTTAGAACGTCATCATCTTCACGGTTTCCACCAGGACGCATGTATAGGTCCTGCGTAGGAAAATTAAACTGAATATGACGATTGAGCCATTCTAGTGATACATCACGGAAACGCTCATCACGACCAGTAACGACAATGAAAGCATCATCACCACGATCAAATGCAAGAGCATGGAACACATCTAGCACCGCCTGATACGGTTCATCTAAATGCTGCTTGGCAAAGAACTGATCCCAGTCCTTCTTTTCGCCACGCAAATGATCCCAACGGTGATGCACATTCGCCAGAGTGTTATCAATATCAAATACCCAAAGTTTATTCATTCCGATTTCCTTTCAAGATTATGTCATACTATAACACACCGATATCGGAATGTCAAATGGTGCCGGTTAACGGAATCGAACCGCTATCAGAGGACTACGAAACCACTGTAATGCCATTATACTAAACCGGCGTAACTGGTGCTCCTAGGTAGAATCGAACTACCGACTGTCCCGTACCAAGGGACTGTTTTACCATTATAACTACAGGAGCAAATGGTACTGGGACCAGGTATCGATCCTGGGCTCCGAGGTCCACAACCTCGGGTGCTTCCATTACACTACCCCAGCAAATTGGTGCCCTCGGTCAGATTCGAACTGACACATCTACGGGTTTGAGCCGATTGCCTTTACCATTTGGCTACGAGGGCATTATATGGTAGGCCAGGTAGGAGTTGCACCTACACGTTGTCTTTCTTCCGGACGAAAAACAACAGCGCCCAGCGTTAGCGCCACGGTTACTATTACGTCACTGACCTATAATGGTGCGTCCCCTTAGAATCAAACTAAGTCCTTCGGTACTTCAAGCCGACGTGCGGATCACCTACACCAGGGACACAAATGGCGCTCATATCCGGATTTGAACCGAACTCTCCACCTTGAGAGGGT
>JACCDT010157109.1_pt1 | contig 21999 bp, 19 predicted proteins | sample 7446291 | NCBI WGS metagenome assembly JACCDT01 (sample SAMN15323446, study PRJNA562643) | freshwater metagenome | isolation source: river surface water | place: USA:Blue River Watershed | collected 2017-08-17 | reverse complement strand
TGAACATTTCACGGATTTTGAATATAGGTGTCGCTCTGGTGATACCGAGTTTCTTTGCTTCGATAGACATAGCGCAAGCAATACCGCGTTCCTCACCAACTACTACAGGCTTACCTTTGAGGTGAGGAAAACGTGCTACTTCGCATGCTACAAAAAAGTTGTCACCGTCGACGTGCAGGATGTAATTATTCATTCTAATACTTAAAAATAAATCAGCGCTGAACTAATATTTTCGAACTACGCCTCTAACCACTGCATTTATGTTTAGATTTTCTTTTGGATAAATTGGTCTGAAGTGCGTATTGGCTGGTTCCAGAAAAAAACGACCTTTTGGATCTTTACGAAGATATTTCATGGTGTACGAACCATCGACATCTGCTACTACAATTTGTCCGACCTTAGGAGTGTTTGTACGCTCAACGATAACCATGTCACCGTCAAGGATTCCTGCATCTTTCATTGAATCACCTTTAACTTTGAGCATAAAGCTCGCTTCGCGTTTCCCAATGATCCAATCATCAAGTGATATCTGTTCATGAAGCGATTCTTCGCTTGGAGTTGGAAAGCCAGCCTCAACGAGTCCTAGGAGTCGGATTGATTGTGCTTCAGGTGCAAATTTTCGTGAAGATCTTGTCGTGGTATTTTTTAGGCTGCCTTTGATAGGATCTACAGAGTTTGCGAGTGGAATAATCTTTCCGGAAGAATCTCTTTCGACTAAACCTTTTGCGATGAGTTTCTGAACTAGTGTGTGTGCGGTATTTTTAGATTTTATGTTACAGATTGTACAGATCTCTGAGTATGATGGCATGCGCCTTTTTACTGTATAAAAATTGTGAATTTCCTGGCTTTGTTTCAAAAGAGTATCAGCGGTAGTTCGATTGATTGGCATGGGTACATTATACCAGAACGAACGTTCACTAATATATTTGTACAGACATATCTGTGGATTTCGATGTAATTAAAGTATTTAAACCAAAAGACTCTTAATGAAAGCGATGATTTCGAGGATGTCTTGCCATACTATCTTGAGAAGGCTGACCATGTATACACCAAATTCATGAACCCATGGTTTTGCTAATATGTCTTTAATATCTATACCGAGTACATTGAGTAATACAAGTGCGATAATAATAACAACGATAATTTCAAGAAATCCTTCTTGTTTTCGTACAAAATCTCCTTGATTTTTTTTGTTCTGAAAATTCATGATGCTATTTAATAAATGCATTATACCATAATGCAAGCATGAGAAGCGTGTAAACCTTTCGGGCAGTGTCTCTCTTCCCTTTTAAGTGATCATTTATAAGCTCATTGATATATGTAAGATTAAACCTCTCTTGAATCAAAGGATTTTTTACAATTAATTCACGTACATCTTCTGGTCTTTCCTTGAGCCAATTCCTGATAGGTGTTGGAAAGCCAAGTTTCTTTCGAGTAGCTGTTTCTTTTGGCAAAATATCTTCAAATGCCTTTCGGAGAATATACTTAGTCGTGCCATCTTTGTACTTCAATGAATCATCGATCGTGGTAGAAATTTTGCTTACTTCTATATCTAGGAATGGTACACGAAGTTCAAGCGAATGAGCCATGGTCATCTTATCAGCTTTGGCAAGAATATCTCCAATGAGCCAAAAATTGATGTCTATATATTGCATCTTTCGTGAATCTGGCTGATTCTGTACACGAGTGTAGGCTTCTTGAAGAGATGGAAGTTTAGGGCCAATACTATGTATGTCTGTATGTGTATATGTCGAGGTGCTGCTGTTCTGTACAAGTTTTTCGATTTCGTTATTTTCAAAAATCTTTGCATTTCCTATATATCGATCTTCGAGTCGAGTCAGTGCACGACGAATATAGTTAAAGCCATACATCTGGAATGGTAGTTTTACGATCGGACTAAGAATATATCTCTTGACCCAGCTTGGAAGTGCAGCAATTTTTTGCGTAGCAAAAGGTTCTCTGTAAATGTTGTATCCACCAAAAAGCTCGTCGGCACCTTCGCCAGAGAGAACCACTTTCACCTTCTTTCGAGCCTCTCGTGCAAGGAAATACAATGCAACTGCAGACGGATCTGCTACAGGCTCATCAAAATACCAAGCAATTTTAGAAAGTTCTTTGAAATATTCATCGAAGTTGACGAGAACTTCTGTGTGGTCAGTTTGTTGTGCGTTTGAAACTTGGCGGGCTTCACTGTGTTCGCTTACGTGATCGAAACCTATTGTGAATGTTGAAACAGATTGTTGCCCAAGTTTTTTACGAAGCCTCTGCATAGTCGAAACTATGATTCCACTATCTACACCTCCAGACAAAAATGATCCGACAGGTACATCACTAATCATGTGATGGGCCACAGAGTCTTCCACAACTTCGCGGACTTTAGAATTGATCTCAGATTCGTTTGTACTATGTTTGGTGTTTGATGAGGTTATATTATTATTCTCGAATTCATAAGACCAGTATTTTTCAATTTTAAAACTTTGGTCGTTCAGATTAACTCTTATAAAGTGTCCAGGCTGAAGTTTAAAAATTCCTTTAAAAAAAGTCTCTTCAAGTGGATTGTACTGGAACGAAAGATAGTTCAAAAGTGCCTCGTCATTTATTTCTCGTTTAAAAGATGTGTCTTCGAGTAAGCTTTTAATCTCTGAACCGAAGCTTACAAACTTGCTTTTCTTGTTACTTGAATCTGCTTCAACTCGATAGTAAATCGGTTTAATACCAAAAAAATCTCGAGCTATAAAAAGTTCCTGTTTCTTTGAATCATAAATGCAAAATCCAAACATGCCCCGCAGTTTTTTGAGCATATCAGTTCCGTACTGTTCATAAAGGTGCACCAAGCCTTCAGTGTCACTTTCAGTCTTGAATCGGTGACCAAGTGCGATAAGTTCAGGTCTAAGTTCTCGATAGTTATAAATTTCACCATTAAAAACTACGCATACTGTCTCATCCTCGTTCCAGATTGGTTGATGTCCATGTGAGATATCAATAATAGAAAGTCGTCGCATACCGAATGCAAACTTGTCGGTTGAGAGAGTTCCACGATCATCAGGACCACGGTGCGTAATCACATCAACCATTTGATCAATAAGCTTTGAGGTCTGTTCTTTGTTTCCGAGTAAGCCAGTAATTCCGCACATATATGTAGACAGTTTAGCAGAAAATGAGGCTTTAGATAAGGGTGTTTTTGACGCAATTCAGGATTTAGTTTTACGGACTTGGCAAATAGGCCAGCGGGTCAAGATATGCCTCAATTGGTGCGATTGGCATCCTATAGATACGACCACCACAACTTGCACTTGGTCGTTCCTGAACAGATACCGCATCGGCTGCATATACTGAAACATGGAGATGTGGACCAGTTGAGTATCCTGTATTTCCTGAATAGCCGACTACATCCCCTGTCGTTACTCGCTGTCCTTCTTTTGCAGTTATAACAGAAAGGTGTCCGAAAATAGCGGAAAGGCCATTGTCATAACGGATAAATACCCAACGTCCAAAAGAAGCACCTTTACAGGTAAGATCTGTGTCACCTGTTCCAAGCACTACACCTTCAGACATAGCCTTAACTCTTGTTCCAATCGGAACTCCAAAGTCTGTTCCATTATGTGAGCCTGACACGTAGAGTCTTTTCGCTGCAACAGTTTTACCAAATTTTTGAGTAATAATAACTTTATCAACTGGCCACGAGAAAAGTTTCCCGGTTTTAGGAATACTTGACGGGTCAAGTGTGTATTTAATCTTTGATTCAAATTCGAAAATTTCTTTTTCAAAAGATTCTTTAAGGGCAATCTTATCTTTCAGAATTTTTTGGAAGTTCTTCTCCTGATTCTTAGTTTCCTTGAGGGCCTGGCTTTGCTCAGATTTGTTATTTTCCACAACTTTCTTTCGATCAGATAGTTCGGACTGCATCTTTACTAAGTCTTTTTTTCGAATCTCTTCAGCCTGCTTATTATTCTCTAGTTTTTTCTTTTCACTTTGAACCTCGTTGAGTCGTTGTTGCACGGCGTCATTGAATGAGAGTTGAGAATTAATCTCAGACAAGAAAACACTTAGGTTTTTGTTGGCTAACAAATTTTCAACTAGACTAGAGTCTTCACTTCGATCAAGTTCACGAATACTTGAGCTGATACCGTCTCTCAATGATGCTATTTTTTCTTCTGATGTGCCGATGTCGGAGCTTATTTTTTGAATATCAAGATTTGTTACATCGATCTTTTGTCGCAGTCTTTTGATCTCAAGATCCATGATCTTTGTGCTTGCTTCGAGGTCTTTGATCACGCGCTGCAGTGAAATAGCTTGTTGACTAGTCTTGTCTGTGAGCTCTGAATAAAGTTGGATTTCTTTATTGAGTTGCTCAATACTACGATTCTTCTCTTCAATTTTTTTCTGGAGTTCTTCAATGGTATCAGCTTGTGCTACTTGTGTAGGTAAAATCTTTGGCACAACAGCTGGCAGAATGAAAATTAAAAAAAGTAATATAAAAGTAAAAAAGAACTGACAGATAAGACGCAAGCCATTTGCTCTTTGTTCTCCTCCTTTAATTCCCTTATAAGAATTATTATTTAAGTACTTCATCATGTGCTAATTTTACTCGCTGCAAAGTTTCCTCTTTGCCAAGAGTTGAAATCAATACAAATGGATCTGGTGAGCGTTCTTTACCGGATAATGCTGTTCGAAGAGCCCAGAGTACCAGCCCTCTACCCTCTTCTTCGGCATATGGCCATATCAACTTTTTAATAGTGTCTGGAGTGTATGATGCATTTAAATCAGTGCTAATGATATCTTGTAACTTACTGAAAATAGGCGCTAGATCTTTGAGTGTAAGATGCTCTTTACCTTTTCGTTGCTTTTCAGCGCAGAGAAGTATAGCAGGGTCATATGAAGGCAAGCTAAAGAAATAATCAAGTTCTCCTTGTTCCTCCATATCAGTTACATCTTTGAACTTTACGATACGTTCGCGAATGATTGGCAAAACAGCATCTATCCGTGCACCAAAATTCACACATTCTTTAATTTTATTTGATAGAAAATTCATTACCCATGTTTTAAAATCAGCATCAGAAAGTTTTCGGATATGTTCTTTGTTGAGCCAGTCAAGTTTTTCTTCATTGAGTTTTCCACCGGCTCGCTGTATTCCCTCAAGTGAAAATGCCCGTATGAATTCTTCTTTCGTGAAAACTTCTTTGTCGTCGCCGTGTCCAGGGTTCCAACCAATAAGTGCCAAAAAGTTCATCATAGCATCAGGTAAAATCCCTTCTTTTTTGTAATCGAGAAGGTCTTTTGCTCCATCTCTTTTGCCGAGTTTCTTTGTCCCCTCGCTTCCTAAGATCGGCGGCAGTGTTGCAAATTCAGGTCGCTCAATTTCGAGCGCTTCGTATAGCGAAAGAAATTTCGGTGTTGATGAGATGAATTCATCAGCTCGAAAGATATGTGTCACCCCCATTTCAAGGTCATCGATGATATGTGCGAAATTGTATGTCGGATATCCGTCACTCTTTATAAGAATAAAGTCATCCAGAGCTTCTGGACCAGCTTTCAAATCACCACGAATGAGATCGTGCCACTCATATGCTTTTATAGTAGGCGTTTTGAGTCTAAGCACTTTTGTGCCGTCCCATTTTGGCAAAATATTGATATTTTCAGGACGATGGTCTCGATACAGAAAAGGTCTTTTCTCTTCGTCTGCTTTTTTTCTAAAAGCTTCGAGCTCAGCTTGGGTGTACGGATCAGCATATGCAAGGCCTTTATCAATCAGTATCTGCGCATATTTCCGATAGCTTTCGAGTCGTTCTGACTGTTTGTACGGTGCATGTGGACCGCCGATATCCACCCCTTCATTCCAATCAAGTCCTATCCATTTTAAGGAATCAATAATATGTTCAATCGAGCCAGCTACTTCACGTGCCTTGTCGGTATCCTCAATTCTTAGAATAAAACGGCCCTCATTTTGTCGTGCGAATGCCCAAGCGTACAATGCGGTACGTGCACCTCCAACATGCATGAAACCTGTAGGCGATGGTGCGAAGCGTGTAACTGGTTTTTTACTATGCAAAATTTTTGTAGTGCTGTTTACACTACTATTTTTATTACCGAAAAGTTTTTTTAAATTGTGTAAAAAATTAAATTTCATGCTTGAGTGCAATTTTTAGAATTTCTTTTGCGATAAGGTGTGAAGAATCGGCACGAGCGAATCGCTTTGCGCCTTCTTGCATTCTTTTAGTCACTTCAGGGGTATCGAGGATCCTTGATAATTCATTTGAAATAATTTCAGGGCTCAAGTTCTCTTCTTCAATCACGATTGCTCCGCCTTCTCTGGCATAATTGTATGAATTTTTTCGTTGGTGGTCACCATTTGACTTTGTGATTGGGATAAGGATACTTGGAATTCCCCAAAGTGAGATTTCAAAAATAGTTGATCCACCTCTTGATACGACGATATTTGAAACTCCTGCTGCCATTCTCATGGCGAGTGTATTGAGGTAGTCGAATGGACGGTATCTTGCAATGTGTGGATTACCCTCTAGTACTACATTGGCTGTAGTCGAAACTTCTTTAAAATTCTTACGACCTGTTTGGTGAATAATTTGGTATTTTTCGACAAGTCGCGGAAGAGCACTTAAGATTGCATCGTTTATAATCTGAGCACCTTGTGAACCGCCAAGAATCAATATAACCGGCACATCAAGTTCAAGTCCTAGATATTCAAATGCACCAGCGGAAAGTGGCTGACGGATTTCTTTTCGTACAGGATTGCCTGTGTATGCCGTTTTTCCTTCTGGAAAATACTCGGCTGCTTCCTTGTATGAAATAGCGATACGATCTGCGAATTTTCCAGCCCATAGGTTTACACGACCTGGTGTACTGTCTGACTCATGGAGTACTATAGGGATTCGAAGAATTCGTGCGGCCATAATCGCGGGAAAACTTGTGTATCCTCCTTTTGCAAAAACAATGTCTGGGAAAATGCTGTACAGTTTCCCAATAGCACTCAAGACACCGAGTCCCATTTTGAAAAGATCGATAATATTTAAAAAAGATGAGCCGACACCTGGTGATACGCGCCTCTTTCCTGCCATGCATGGTACAAACTTAATTTCGTGATCAAAAAGCTCCTTTGGGTTATATGGATCCGGTGCCATAAAGTAGAGCTCCGGTTCGAGTATTTTTTCTTGTATACAAATGTTCTTAATCTCCTCAGCTACAGCAATAAGTGGGTAAAAATGACCCCCTGTTCCGCCTCCGGTCAGTAAAATCTTCATAGGTTAGAGTATAGCATAAAATAATGCTCAAAATAGGCTAAATATGGGCATAATTTAAGACACTCTTCCTTTTGAAACATTCAAAATAATCCCCACTGAAGAAAGGGCAAAAAACAGTGCTGTTCCTCCGTGTGATATGAACAAGAGTGGTGTACCAGAAAGTGGTGTAATGGCAAGCATCGCTGAAATATTTAAAAATGATTGTACGGTTATCAACGTAATCAGTCCGACCACAAGATAGCTACCAAAAAGATCAGCTGATTTGGTGGCTATTTTGTAGCCTTGCAAGGTGAACAATAAATATAACAAGACGATTAAACATGATCCGACAAATCCGAATTCTTCTGCAGCTACGGCAAATATTGAGTCACCAATTGGTTCTGGTAAGAAATTAAACTTTTGAATACTTTGCCCGAATCCTCTACCAAACACCCCGCCAGATCCTACTGCGATCAAGGATTGTTGAATCTGGTAACCGCTTCCTGTTGGGTCTTTTGATGGATCCATGAATGTTTGAATCCGTTGCATGAGATATGGTCTTGTCATTACAAGGCCAGCTAACAGCAGTGCGCCAATTGTAGCCATAATGATCATATCTCTCCATCTTCCGCCTGCTGTTACAAAGATTGCAAGGCCAGCTGCGCAAACTACCATGAATGTATCAGTATCAGGCTCAGTCAAAATCAAGAGTCCGCTAAGAGCTATGAGTATAAGAAATGGTAAAGTACCAAGCTTAAAGGTCGCCGCTTTGGCCTTTACCGATGCAAACCAAGCTGCTGTATAGAGTATAAATCCTATTTTAAAGATTTCAGACGGTTGGAACGAGAACGTACCAAATCGTGCCCAGCGACATGCCCCTTTTGCACAGTAACCAATGCCTGGAATAAAGACGAGAAGCATTGTTAAAGAAGAAAATATGAAAATATAGAATGCGTATTTTCGCCAGAATGTGTATGGAATTTTTGAAAGAATAAAAGCTGAAATCAAACCACCACAAAGTCCAAGAGCTAATTGGTTAAATGTTACTGCTTGGAACTTGGCACTATTTCCAGTCAAAAGTCCCATCGATGCTGATGTAAAAATAATAAGTCCTAGTACCACAAGAATACCGGTCAAGATAAGAAAAGTACGATCGACTGATTTTCGATGTGCTGACATAGGATATGAGACTATTTTACACTATTTTACGCTTTGAATTAAGCGCAGATATTAGACTAACTTATAATCGCAATAATCGCGCCGATAACTGCAGAAATAATCGCAATAATCCAGTATCGCATCGTCACTTTGTATGTAGGCCATCCGATTGCTTCGAAATGATGATGTAGTGGCGCGATACGGAATATTTTTTTACCAAAATATTTTTTAGAGAACATTTGAAGGGCTGACGAGATAGATGTTGCGAAAAGTGGAAACGCAATGAGTGGAATCAAAAGCACTTCACGTGTGAGAAATGCAACAATTGCAAGTGCAACTGTGAGCCCTAGCATTCCAGTTTCACCAAAATAGAAACGTGCAGGAGGAATGTTAAACCAAAGAAATGCTAGAATACTTCCTGTTACTACGGCGCAAAACGCAGCGAGATCGATCTGGTTTTGTGAATAAGCGATAAGCATGTAGCTCGCGTACGCTGCCGCCATTACTCCACCGGCAAGTCCATCGATACCATCAATCACAGAGCTTGAGAATACGCCAAGAACTACAAACATAAAGAATGGGATAAAAAGCATTCCAAGATCTAAGTCGCCGTAAAATGGTACATGAATATCAAGTACACCTAACTTGAAATAGAACCACCATGCGCCAACCGCGCCAATCAGAAGTACGATAAGAATACGTAACTTCCGTGAGATACCGTCAGTCATCTTGATTTCCTTGCCATGAATTTGTAAAAGATCGTCAATAAGCCCTACAATAGAAGCAAAAAGTAATGCAAAAAGTGGCAGCAGCGTTTGATTTCGACTAAGAAAACTGAGTTTACTTGTTGTCTCGTTAGGAAAAATAAAAGCAAGAACTGCAAGCGCAATAATCGTAAGAATAATAGAGAACCATACAATCACACCACCAACTCGCGGTGTACTGATCTCCCCTTTCTCATTATGGATTTTCTGAAAATCAGCAGACATTGCTTCTGTGTTAACTTTGCTCCGTGACTTTCGACGCCATAATTTCATCCTGTACATAATATCCGTGCATGTTGGCGTGATAGCTATCCCGATCAAAAATGCCATAAGCGCCGGAAAAAGTATTTTGATGATGTTTGTGATGTCCATGTGTATTTTTATTTTACTAAATCTATCAGTTTCATCGTTGTTGAAGCAAGTGCTGCAGCATCATCAAATCGTTTGTCGATAGTTGAACCGAGTACAACAATAATGTATGGAGTCGCTCGCGCATCTTTTTGCATTACAATGGCAAGATTTCCGCCTGCATTTTCTGTAAATCCAGTTTTGCCAAATGTGATTGGAAAATTTTTGAGAAGCTTATTTGTATTGTTTACAATAACCGTATCTTTTCCATCAACCTTAAATACAGCATTTTCAAAGTGTGTAATATCGAGAAGGTTTGGATTTTCACTAATAACATTCCACATCATCTGTGCTACTTCTCGGGCTGTTGATACACCTCCGGCGATCGCGAGATCCCCTACTGTTTCAGTCGTGCTTGCTTTTACGCCGGGTTTTGCGATATTTGAAACGGTTGTTTTGCCAATCGTGAGTCCTGTAGGATTTCTAAAGAATGTATGAGTAAGACCCATTTTCTTTGCATAAAAGTTCATAAGCGAAATGAAGCTTGAACGCGGCACAAGACCTGACGCAAGAGCCTCAGCTGCTTTGTTTGACGAACCAATGAGCATGTATTCAGTCAAATTTTTTGCCTCCCATGTTGTACCGGTTTTCAAAAGTGTATCACTTAGATTTTCATTTTTAGCATTTGGAATTTTTATTTTAATTTTTTCGAGCGATGGTGATGCGTTGAGAAGATTATCAACTGTAGCCGCTGTCATGATTTTCAAAAGTGATGCAACTGGATGAACACTATCAGGATTTTTTGCATACAAGACCTGGTTTGTGAGTGGGTTAAATACAAAAGCTGATCGAGCTTGAATTTCTGGCCATAGGACAATGGGCGCTGAAGAGGATGAATTAGACACTGCGGTATTGATAGGCACAATACTCACAGGTATTGCATTTGATGTGACTACTGGAGTATTTGCCCAGTTGGCAGTTGTTGGAGTGTTTACACCTTCGGCAGAAGCTTGGGTTGCATTAGAAAAAATAAGTGCGAAGAGCGCGAGAAAAATCGAGAAAGTATTGATCTGTGTTTGCGTGCTGTTTTTCATGTTTGTTATTTATTTTTTTATTAATTATTTAATTTTCTTTCTCGTTTACATTTTCTTCTTTCGTACCTTGTCCACTGTCACTATCTGTGTTTTTTCCGCTGTCTGGATTATCCGTATTCTCTGTATTGAATTTTTCAATTTCATTCTTTACTAGTTCAAAGTTTGGTAGGTCCTCTATTTTGGAAACGCCTAGATGTGACAAAAGCTTAAATGATGGCGAATATATAGAAGTTCGTGCATCATCCGGTGCAGGCTTCTTTTCGATAAGTCCACGAATTAAAAGATTTCGTAAAATAAATGTTGAATTCACACCTCGCACATAGTCGATCTGACTTCGCTTGATTGGGCCCTTGTACATAATGATCGAAAGAGTTTCGAGAGATGCTTTTCCAAGATCTTTACTCAGTTCTTCTTTGGTTAATTTTTCAATCAAATCGCTAGCTTCAACTGAAGTGCCAAGCATGTACTCTCCTTCACCATTAGCCATCAAAATAATACCCCGCCCTTTGAGGTTTTCGGCAAGTGATACCAAGGCTTCGTGAACTGCTTCTTCTTTGGCTTCAAGGGACTTCATGAGCTCTTTGAGGGCTACTGGCTCACCTCTCCAAAACAGAAGGGCTTCTATGGCGTGTTCTAGGCTAAGGTCTTTCTTCATGGTCGTTGATGTACGGCTCTGCTCCTGTAGCTACTAAAAATCGCGCCTAGGCGTGCAGATATGTATGTTTCCTATACTAGCATATCCTAGGGCTTTATAGGCCCTTTTTAGGAGGGTTTTTGTGGGTAAATTAATGATACCGTGGCACCCCAACTTCCCCTGTCTCCATATGGATCTCGTCGAATAAGCCTTCTTGGTGTGCATCGAGTACTCCTTGTTTTACAAGTTCGAGCATTGCCAAGAAACTTACAATGACATGGACTCGCTCCTCTTTATTTACCTTTGTGTGGCCACTAAATTCTCTAAAGCTCATTTTAACGGCGGTTTTAATTCGGTCAGTTAGGCGGCCGATCATTTCCTCAAGGCTGATAGTTTTTCTAACTGTTACTTTTGGAGCTGTTGGAGCCTTTTTTGGCAATGAAGTCAGTACTCGACTTATGGCATCAGTGAGACTCGACAAAGACAGGTCTTTGCTTGGCACAAAAAGTTCAGGTATTTCTGTTTTAAAATTTCCGTCAAATCCTCCTCGTGGAAAAATATATTGTGCGCCAAAAAGTTTTTGAATGGTTTCGCTGGCTCGTCGCATCATTTCAAGTTCTTTCAATCGTCGCTCGAGATCTTTTACATCGCTCTGCTCCTCTTCAGTTAGGTTAAGGGTCGGCAAGAGAGATTTTGCTTTTACAAGAAGTAGTGTCGATGCAATATAGATAAATTGAGTTCGGTCGCTGAGAGAATATTCCCCTAATCTGTTTACAAACTGGATGTATTCATCTGTTACTTTTGCAAGTGAAATATCATTTATGAAAAGTTTGCGCTTTTCGATAAGGGTAAGCAAAAGGTCAAGAGGTCCCTCGAAGACTTCGGTCTTGATGGTGAAGATGTTGGTTTTTGAGGCTGTAGGTGCCGCTGTAGCTCGTATATTAGTTGTTGCAGTAGACTGTTCAGGATTCATTTGTAGATATTGTACTACATTATTGCTGACCCAGCTTAACTTAAAGGGAAATTTATTTCCCTTTATTAACAACCAACCCAAGGTCTCGTAGCTGGTCAGGATTTACTTCACTTGGAGATTCCATCATTGGATCTCGACCCTCACCTGTCTTTGGGAATGCGATCACTTCGCGGATGTTTGGCTCATTTTCAAGAAGCATGATCAGACGATCGAGACCCCACGCAATGCCTCCATGTGGAGGAGTTCCACTTCTAAATGCATGAAGCATATGCGCAAAATTTTTCTCTACCGTTTCTCGGTCGTAACCCATAATTTCAAAAACTTTGAGGAGGGCTTCTGGTTGATGATTTCGTACGCTTCCTCCGCCGATTTCGTAACCATTCAATACAATGTCGTACTGTGCAGCTGTGATTGTTTGGAGGTCAGTATCAGATGCTTTTGATGACATCAATTTTTCATGATGATCAGGCTTTGCGGCTGAAAATGGATTGTGGGTAAACGTCCACTGGCTCACACCTCCACCTGTACCATTCTGTTTTTCATTTTTCTCAAAGAATGGAAAATCAATAACCCAGCAAAATGCCAGTAAGTTCGGATCTTCTTTATTTTCTCGAATATCTGGTCGGTCAATATTGTATTTAGCCATTGCCTCAGTGTATGGGATTCGCGGGAATGGAATCTGTTGAATCTTTTTGTGAGGATACAGTTTTGTTACAATTTCGATAAGGAGTTGTTCCGTAATCGCCATAATCTCTTCCTCTGTTGCGAAAGAAAGTTCCATGTCGAGTTGTGTGAATTCTGGCTGTCGATCACCTCGTGTGTCTTCATCTCGCATGCATTTTGCGATCTGAAAATACTGCTCTATGCCTGCTGACATCAGAAGTTGTTTGTACTGCTGAGGAGATTGCGGGAGTGCGTAGAAGAGGCCACGATCAAGTCGTGATGGTACGATGTAGTCTCGTGCTCCTTCGGGAGTTGATTTTGTAAGGAGTGGTGTTTCGATTTCTGTAAAATCAATGCCGCCCAAAAAATTCCGAATATGTGAAATAATCTTTGCACGATTTCGAATATTTTTCTGAAGGCGCTCCCCTCGAAGATCAACATATCGATACTTAAGTCGTGTCTCTTCATTTACCTCTCGTGTATCCGCGTGAATATCAAATGGCGGCGTTTCTGCTTCATTCAACACTTTCATACCGAGAACTTCAAGCTCGATATCGCCATTTTGTTTGTCAGCCTGTATGTTTCGCTCGGGCCGAGGGTTAACTTTTCCAATAACTTCAACCACCCATTCAGGCCGTGCTGTAGAGCCAACTACATGTGCATCTGTAGCATTTGGCAAAATCACACCCTGGACCTTCCCTGTCATGTCTCGAAAGTCAAAGAAAATAAGCTTGCCCTGGTCTCGTCGGACATCTACCCAGCCCTTTATGGTAACTTCCTGACCTTCGTGTGTTTTCAGATCTCTAATGAATACTCTTTGTGACATTGGTTTGGTTTATGTGGCTTTTTGTTGCCTTGGTGCGGCATCTTTTAGTACGATGATGTACCTTTTTTGTCGCTCTTAATATCTGGAGAGTATAGCAAAAAAAGGACTATTTTAAAAGGTGGTTTCAAGTTAGTAGGTTTTCGATTTTTAAACAATCAACCCTACAGCCTTTCGTACTTCATACATAAGCGCATGGGTATGTTCTCGCATTGTTGCGCCGTTTCGAGCAAGAAGTTTTCGAACAGCATCTGGATCTTTTGCAATTTCTGCCCGTCGATCACGAAGTGGTTTAACGAAAGCGATCATGTCAGCAAGAAGTGCGTCTTTGAGTGCTTTGTACTTTCCTTCATTTTCACTATATAGCTTTTTGAGATATCCTTCGTCTCGGAAAAGTTTGTGAATATTATATACATTCTGTGGCACTCCACCATTTGAATCAGTCACAATAGACATCACAAGTTTTGTTAATTCTTCGTCTGTTGAAAACAATGGAATGTGATTGTTATAGCTTTTGCTCATTTTTTGTCCATCAATACCTGGTACAGTTTCAACTGCATCTATGATACTTGCTTCAGGGAGTTTAAAAAGTTCTTCTCCTTCTGGACATGATTTACCATCGCCCTTGAAAATTCGGTTAAATTTTTCAGCAGTATCACGTGCAAATTCTACGTGCTGCTTTTGATCTTTTCCAACCGGTACAATGTCAGCATTGTGAATAAGAATATCAGCAGCCATAAGCATTGGATAATCAAAAACACCAACATTGATCTCTTTGTTTTTTGCCTCAGCATCCTTAAACGCATGTGCTCGCATCAAGTACGGCATAGTTGTAATACAGTTGAAAATCCAACCGAGCTCAGCTACTTCAGGGAGATCCGATTGTTTAAAAATGGTCACTTTTTCAGGATCAAGACCGATTGCGAGATAGTCTATGGCGAGATCGAGTGTCGACTGGGCAAGTTCCTCGCCGTTTTGGATACTAGTGAGTGAATGGAGGTCTGCAATAAAAATACGAGTGTCGTATTGGTCTTGCATTTCTATATATTGCTTCATGGCACCAAAGTAATTTCCAATATGTGGTCGGCCAGTAGATTTGATCCCGGATATGAGAATCTTTTTAGATTGTGACGGCGTGTGTGTGTCTGACATAGTGTAAATATAGTAGCATTTTTTCTACTTTGTGCCAGTTTTTTGCGCTGTATGATATATGTGAAATTTTGCTCAATTTTTTTAAAAAAAATTGATTTGAAAATTTAAAAAGCACTCAGGGTTTAATCTGAGTGCTTTGAGAGTTGTCGCTTTGAGCTGATTGGTCTTATGGAACGCGTACGAATCCGCTGAATTTTCGATTCACCACAAGGGCATCACCGTCAACGTCTGATTCATCTGCATCAGGAATTCTCGGGTCGGAAGAGGTGTTTCCATCTTTAATACGGCCCTTACCTGAAAACGCGCAGGAGACTTCTCCTGCTACGAATTCAAGAAAGAGACGATCGTCCAGCAAGCCAAAATGTGAACCTTCGAGCTCGCAGTAGCAGGCATTCACACACCTCTTGCTGAAGCGCTTCTTTGCACTGTTTCTGTGAAATTTTTCCTTGCTGGCACTGATGATTGCATAGCGAAGTTCAGGGTATATGTTGGGCAACATTGAACCCTTCAAAAGTTCATAGTAAATCAGACCCGATTCTGAAACAATCTTGGTCAGATTCTCGATCTCTCCACCATCCTGACCTCCATAAAGAAGGCTCCTGACATCCTTCTCTTTAAGCCTAATCTGACCTTTCTTTCTAAAGATCGGCCAAAAATAACTTGATGTAAGGAATATGGTAAACAGTGTCGACCAAATTGGCCAACCTCCCATCCATGGCGAGCTGTAGAGCATGACTCCACTGAAACGTCCTGGTGTACATTGCGCAAGACGGTGAACCAGTGGAGCGCCTTTTGAGATGCCAATCAGGTAAACCATGTGATGGTTCATGTTGCTAAAGTGTGCGTTTGGATAGCCAAAGATAGTCTGTTCCACTTCTTCGACTTTTTTGCATACACTCTCGTAACAATCCTCCATTGACCAATTTTTTTCGTACGAGACAAGATGGACCTGATAGCCGAAGCTTTTCAGGAAATCTACCAAAGCCTTCAAAAGCACTTCGACGAAAAAGGCTGGTGGTGCGATAACTATATGCCTATCTGTTACTTTCATGAGTTGTTGCCTCTCTTTCTATATTGGTTGCTATTTCAAAAAACTGAGATTAGTCTCGGTCGAGCGAAGCTTGCAAGTCTCTGCTAAATCCTTGACAAATTTACAATATGCTAGCTTATCAAAATAGAATGGTCAAATCACTCAACACACTTAAGCTCAATAAAGAACGTTGAGCCTTTGCCTGCTCCGGCTGATTCAGCCCAGATTTTTCCGCCATGTGCTTCGATCATTTTTCTAGCAACGTATAAACCGAGACCTGTTCCCATGATATTTGTTTTTGACGCGTCGGGTGCACGGGTGAATTTTTCAAAAAGACGAGGTAAAACTTCTGGTAAAATTCCTACACCAGTATCAGAAATACAAAGAAGAATTCGATACATATCCATAGTCTGCGTAGAGTTCTGAGCAGGATCTGCGGATAGGGTTTCCTTTGAACCGTGTGTCAACCACACGTGGATACTTCCAGTTGGTGTGTACTTGATGGCATTGTCTATCAAATTGCTTATAACTTGTTTGATTTTACCGATGTCTGCATTAACTCGATAATCGCCATGCATGTCATAGTCATAGTCAATTTTTAAATGCGCACGTTCTATGTTTGGTCGAAGTTCGGTCACAACAGTCGCGGCAAGTTCACGCAAATCAAATACACTGTAGTCATATTGCATCCTACCCTGTTCGATTCGAGAAACATTGAGATAATCTTCCACCACCACGAGAAGATCTTTTGTTGAGGCGAAAATTTTATCAATAGCATCTTTTGCTTCAGGCTGAACGGTCCCAAAGTCACCGTCAAGAAGCATGGATGCATACCCTCTAATTGCGGTGAGTGGACCTCGAAGCTGATGTGATGCGAGCGATACGAATTCAGACTTTTGCTGATCAAGTTCCTGTAGGTGAATGTTGGTATCCTCGAGTTCTTTTGCCAAATTTTCAATCTTTTCTCGTTGTGCAATTTCACTTTTGACGCTTCGGATAAGGAAGTAACCAAGGATAATGGATACAATGAACATTCCACCATTAAGGAATCGTTCTGTCGCATCTGCAGCGAGGATGGTACGAATAAGAAGGAAGATCCAGAGTACACCAATCAAAAGCTCAGTAGCAACAGCTTTAATGTTAAAAAGTTGATGCTCAATGATTGCGTAGGTTGCAAATGCAATCATGGTTACAGTAGAAACCTGGCCAAGCCAGTTGAAATAAAAGATTCCAAACCATGGTAAGATCAGATTTGTAATAAAGCTGATGTTCGCAGAAATGATATACCCGATCAGTACAAAAATAATCTGCTGCTTTTGACTTTTATCTGTAATGCGTCGATACTTCATGATTAATCGATAAAAACCAAACATGAAATACGAGAGGATATAGAGAATGTAGAGCGGATAATATGTGCCAAAACTAATTTTATTCTCTTCCTCAACCATAACTGTTGCCCCTGAGATTATCTTATCTGTCCAAATAACAAGCGTAGCAACAATAATGTTTGGCAATGCAAACAAGACTTTTTTTGTCCAACTGAAATACCCTTCTCGTTCAGGAAAAATGTATGTGAAATATAGAAAACTACTCGCGATAAGCGTTGCGGATGTGTACAATGCCTTTGTCCAATTTACAATGTCTTCTTGGTTTGACCATCGGTAAAATAAAATACCTCCAACCCATGACAAAATCATCACCACGTTTATTGCATATACACTGCTCGCGTGATATTTATTTCTATCGGAGAGAAGAAGAAAACCCAACGCAGCGTTAATTATTGCAATTATGATAAGTGATAGTGTAATCGCATCCATGATTTCAAGATTTGTTTATCCGTGTAGGTTTATTATACTATGACTTTTATTTAGTGGTTAAATTTACGTAATTTTCTATACTTATATTTGTGTAATTTCAACTAACTCTGTACGATTTTGATTCGCGCACGAATAATTTCCTTCACTTTTTCGATTTGTGATTCTGGGATGTGTCGTTGTGGAGAGTTTTGGAATTTTGCAATCCTGAATCCGAGTTCTTTTTCCATTTCAATAATTTCTGGTAATAACGTCATATCAGCTTCACCAACTGTGAAGTGGTTAAACTTTTGATTATGTGCAAGTACAAGAATTTCACCTAAACAACAGAATGTATCTTCCCTATCTGCAAGACCAAGATTAAAATTGCACTTAATACCCGGTGTTGTGATCACTCCACCTTCGATAACTAGAATATCGTCTCGCTCTCGGATAATATGAGGTGGTACATCAGATGGTTGTGCATCATTTACGATAATTGTTCCAGGGGAAATATCTTCGCTTGAAAGCACGGCTTCTGGTGAGTTTGTAGCTGTAATCACAACATCCCATCCTTTTATAGAAGAAATAGCATGAGATGTCTCGATATCTAGATCACTATATACACCCCTAAGATGTTCAAGTTGTTTTTTGAGATGATCAGCACGTTTTTGTACATCGATGAGGAGAATATTTTTTACACCGTACTCAGCAAGCAATTTGGCACAACCAGAACCAATGGATCCACCTGCGCCCACTACTGCAAGTTTTACTTTTCTCGGGTCATATCCAAAATCAGTAATGCATTTTTTAACATAATCAGTTACTGTCTTTATGGTATAAATTCGGCCAGTTGTTACACCCATTTCCTTTACATGTGGTAAAACATCAAGCCCACCCTTTGAGAGTGAAGCAGTGAGAGCACCGAAGCCTATAATACCGACGCCTCGTTTTTCAGCGAACTTAGAAGCTTGAATAATTTTCTTAAGCGCTGCGGCTCTCTCTTCCATCATCTGTCGAGCGGTCATTGTTACAGCGATAATCATACCGTCGACAGGGTTTCCTTGTCGATCTTTGAGACCAGTTATATGAGATACGATGACTGGTGGCATGTGACGGGTGATAAATCTTAAAACTCGCTCAGGTAAAAATGATAGATAAGGGAATCTTCGAAGGAAGTCTCTGTTATCTCGGGGGTGTACTAGGAATGCAAATTTTTTCATGAATTTTAGATTTTTTATTTATATTTTATTAATCTTTAATACTCTAATTCTTACAGCTAGAGTGTTTTTTAGAACTAATTTTAATTTAATAAGTGCAGATTTAGGACAGTATCACGCATCTTTTGTATTGCATCTTCGGTGCTCATCGATTTTTCTATAGCAAACGGTTTACCTACATTTATGTTTATAAGATTTCGGACCGCTCGCTTGGTTTTCTTTACGGATACCGGGATAACTTGTACACCTGTCTCTTTTGCGAGTATTGCTGCGCCTTTCTTGAACTCCCCAATCTGACCATTTCGAGACATTTTACCTTCTGGGAAAATCACTACCGTACCGCCCTGCTTCAAAATTCTTCGAGCATTTACCAATGCTTTTTCAACTCCTTCACCTTGGATGATTACGAATACGCCAAACAATAAGTAAATAACTTGTACGATACCAATTCTGCTGAGGAAATTTAGAAATGGTGCACTGAACTTCAGGACTCCCATGAATCGAAGTGGCAAAAGCGGTGATCCGATTCGGAAGAAGAGATGGAACATAAAACTATCATAAGGTGCGATGTGATTTGAAACGATTAGTGCTGGTCCATGAGCTCGACGCATCCATTTCGCACCTTTAATCTGCATCTTAAAAAAAGAATGAAATAAAATCCTGAAAAAGATAGTCCCGATGTTTTGGACAATACGTGATGTCCAATGAGACAGAAAATCCGCTATATTTCTCCGTACAATATCGAGACTTTCGTTTAAAAAAATGACGACTCCTTTAGAATCGTCGGCGAGAAGTTCCGGCTTTGGATAATTTACAGCAACACTACTCCCTATCTGGGAGAGATTTTGATTTTGAATTGGTGTTTCTGACATGTTTAGTTTCTATGGTTTCGGTCAATGGAATGCTAATGCATCGCATTGCGCAATGAAGTGGTAGCGAAATACCAAAGTAGTTCAATTATACAGGATTTATGGCGAAGGGGCAATTTATACTGTTCTGTATCGCGTATCACGGTCCGTTTTGCGAAAATTCTGAACACAGGTATATGAAAATTGCTGAATTTATGGAATTTTTTAGTAATAATTTCTACCTGTCATGTAATACAAAACTGCCATTGGTGAAATAATCGATACGAAATATCCAAGAGATCCACTGAAGAAGTTTTGGAACTGTGCACCGAGACTATAAATATCTCTATACGGGAGAATATGGAATGTGAGTGCAACTGTAAGGACTACAACTGATGCAGAAAGGAGAAGTGCATCAAGAAAACCAATAAAACCACCTCGTGTACCATCTGAATGGACAATTCTTCGAGCTACGAGAAATGAAAGAATAAAGAAAACTGCGAATATTCCTAAATGTGAGTAAAAGGTGTTTTGTGCCGAAGCGGTCGAGAATAAAAACTTCGCTTTGTATGGAAATGAAGCGTACATGATCGAAGCAGGATAAAAACTCACAAGAAGTGAAAACAAAAGTCCTTTTCCTTTGTAAAAAGTAAGTGCAGTAAGAATTGCGATAACGATAACGAGCGTGATGTTAAATGAAATCATATGCTAGTAGTATAGCAAGTAAACATACTCGCACGGTTACATTTAGCTAAAGTTGTGGAAAATTATTTTAAATCCCCTCTTTCTTTAATTCCTCAATCAACTTTTTAGCATTTTTAGATAATTTTGATGGAATATTCACTTTAATATGAACCATTAAATCGCCACGCTTTGTGCTTGATGCGGTTGAAGTATTTGGGTTGCTAGCACCTGCGCCATATGGTACACCTTTATTTTTAACACGAAGAATTTCACCATGAGTAATACCTTGGGGAATTGTCATCGTTATTACTCCATCAAGTGTTTCAATGTCGCTTTCGCCGCCAAGAAGTGCATCTGAAAGTTTAATAGTATGATCCATTTCCAAGTTTGTACCTTTTTTGACAATATGAGAATCGCTTGAAGTGTGACGAATATGTACTCGGATATAAAGGTCACCAGTTGTACCACCAGTTACCGCTTCACCTTTTCCATGAACTCGAAGCATTTCACTTGCTTCGATTCCAGCTGGAATAATAACTGTGATTGTGTCTTTTTTGTGCTCGATTCCCTTTCCTTTGCATATTGAACATTTATGCTTTGGAATTTTTCCAGTACCGGCACATGTGTCACAAAGATGCGCAGATTGAAATGCACCGAACATACTTCTTCGTGTTTCTATAATCTGACCTGAGCCATCACATGTTTTACATGTATCAAAGTCACTAGCACTAGCTTTGTCTCCATTAGATTTTGCTTCAGCACGAGTACCTTTGCAATGTGAGCATTCCATTGTTCGATGTAGTGAGAACTCTTTTTCAGCCCCAAAGATTGATTCTTTAAATGAGATCTCTAAATCAACTGAGATGTCAGAACCTTTGGGTGTTTTTACCCTCCCTCCACGACCACCACGTGTTCCTCCACCAAATACACTGCCGAAGATGTCTCCCAAATCAAATTCTACTCCATCACCACCTCCAAAACCACCAAAGCCTTGTCCACCAGTGAATCCACTAAAATCGAAACCACCGAAGCCTCCTTGGCTGCCATAACCTGTACTACCACCAAATCCAGATGGCCCTTCACTTCCGAATTGGTCATACTGTGCTTTTTTACTGTCATCAGATAATACTGAATACGCTTCGTTCACTTCTTTAAACTTTTTGTCGTCCCCGCCTGTTTTGTCTGGATGATGCTCATGTGCCATTTTACGAAATGCTTTTTTGATTTCGTCTTTACTTGCACTTTTGTCGACTCCTAAAATTTTATAATAATCTTTTGACATATAATTTATTTTGATTGAGTGGGATATCAGATTTGCTCAATATACCGAGCGCAATTTTCGCGAATTTTTTGCGCTCGGAAACTGAACAAATACGTTAGTTAATTTTCAGCACTGAATATTTCACTGATTATTTTGTCTCAGCATCTCTTACTTTTTCACCAGAGTCAGCTTCTGTGTCAGTACTTGAACCATCTGTGTTTCCTCCAGCGCCTGTGTCAGCACCTGCTGTGCTATTGCTGCCAGCCTTACTCATAGCTTCACCAATCTTAGACATTTCAGTTGAAAGTTCTTCTGTGGC
>JACCDT010662217.1_pt1 | contig 22029 bp, 24 predicted proteins | sample 7446291 | NCBI WGS metagenome assembly JACCDT01 (sample SAMN15323446, study PRJNA562643) | freshwater metagenome | isolation source: river surface water | place: USA:Blue River Watershed | collected 2017-08-17 | reverse complement strand
CCCATTTCCAGCTTGCTCACGTCCACTTCGATGGGCAGCGAGCCGGAGTCTTCCTGCGTGTTGAAGAAGATTGGGGCGATCTTGCCGCCGAGCGTGACGCCGCCGAAGCGCTTGTTCGGCACGAAGGGGATGTCCTGACCTGTGGCCCAGATCACGCTGTTGGTGGCTGATTTGCGGCTCGAGCCGGTGCCGACCACGTCGCCCACGTAGGCGACCAGGTGGCCTTTTTTCTTGAGGTCTTCGATGAACTGGATCGGGCCGCGCACGCCGTCCTGCTCGGGCTTGAACGCCGCGTCAGGACGGGTGTTCTTGAGCATGGCCAGGTAGTGCATCGGGATGTCCGGGCGGCTCCAGGCATCGGGTGCGGGCGACAGGTCGTCGGTGTTGGTTTCGCCAGGCACCTTGAACACGGTCACGGTGATGCTCTTGGGCACTTCGGGACGGCTGGTGAACCACTCGGCGTCGGCCCAGCTCTGCATGACTTCCTTGGCCTTGGCGTTGCCGGCCTTGGCTTTTTCGGCGACGTCATGGAAAGCGTCGAACATCAGCAGGGTCTTCTTCAGACCTTCGGCGGCCACGGCAGCCACGTCCTTATCATCGAGCAGATCGATCAAGGGCTTGACGTTGTAGCCGCCCACCATGGTGCCCAGCAGCTCGGTGGCCTTGGCTTTGGAAACCAGACCCACCTGGATATCGCCATGCGCCACGGCCGCCAGGAAAGAAGCCTTGACCTTGGCCGCATCGTCCACGCCCGGGGGCACGCGGTGGGTGAGCAGATCCATCAGGAAGGCGTCTTCGCCCGCCGGAGGATTCTTGATCAACTCGATCAGCTCGGCTACCTGCTTGGCATCCAGGGGCAGCGGTGGGATACCGAGGGCCGCGCGTTCAGCGACGTGGTCACGGTAGGCTTTCAACATGGTTTTCTCCTGTCTAACAAAATCAAGAAATCATCGCCCCGTGTTGACTTCGATCAACGGGGGCGGCGGGTTGTTTTTCATCTGCTCTGCAAAAGCGACCTGTTCAGGGTGGGCGCATTCGTCGGCCAGGCGTTGGCCCTTTTTCTGGTCCATCAGCATGGACTTGTTGGCCAGCTGGAGCCAGACGGCTCCTGCCTGCTTGTCCTCCAGACGAATGGCACCTGTGCTCGTGGCCACAGGGTGCATGCGGTAGCGAAAACCTTTGCCCTGCACATTGAAATACCCGGGTTGGATCTGATCGGGCTCAATGCGCACCGCAGCGCCCAGCTCGCAGGGCAGATGGCCCTGATGGACACGCTGGGCGATGGACAACTCTTCCTGCCCCATCGGCGCCTCGGCGGCCGATTTCGCTGAAGCAGACGATGGTGCTGGCGCGGCTTTGTGAACTGCTTGCTTGGTGGCAGCAGCTGGCTTTTGGGCAGCCGGTTTGCCCGTCTTGTGGCGGGCGTCGGTTTCTGCCCAGACGGTGGCACTGCCCAGCAGTGCCAAAGTGATGATGAGTGCTGTTTTCCGCATGCCGGTCTCCTTGCGTAATGGACTGTGCATCATGCATTCCGCCCGGCCGTTTGACCAGTGGGCACCAAAAACAACTGTATCTCTCTGGGCAGAGGGCGTCCTGTCTGATGCGCGCGCTCCAGCACCTGCCAGAAGAATCGGTAACTTGCGCGGTCGTGCAACTGACCGGCATGGCTGATCGGCGCCCACTCAACCGCATGCGCCGCCAGAATGATCTCACTGGCACGCTCGATCTCGGCCTCGGTGGGCGCCATCGCCTCCAGAATCGGGCGGATCTGCGCCGGGTGGATGCTCCACATCCGGGTGTAGCCGAATTCACGCGCCGCCTTGAGCGCCGCGCTGCGCATGGCCTGCACGTCGCTGAATTCGGTGACCACGCAGTGCGAGGGCACTTTGCCGTGGGCATGGCAGGCACTGGCAATTTCCAGCTTGGCACGCACCACCAGCGGGTGGGTGAACTGTCCCTGCGCGCCCATGCCCTCGGACGGAATGGCGCCCCCATGGGATGACACAAAATCCATCAGGCCAAAGCTCAGGGACTGCACACGGGGGTGGGCGGCGATGTCAAAAGCGCGGTGCACGGCGGCGGGCGACTCGATCAGCACCTGCAGCGGAAGGGCTTGGGCGCCGGCAGCATCGAGCGCAGCGACAGCCCGTTCGACATCCTGCACCGACTCCACCTTGGGCACCATGATGTGCACCAGACGGTGACCGGCGCGGCCGGCAATCCGGTCCACGTCGGCATCAAAAGAGGGATGCTGAACCGGGTGGACCCGCACCGCGACGCGGGCGTCGGAGTGCTTGTCTGTAGCGGCCAGCGCCAGCTCGGTGACAAGCGCGGCGTGATCCGCCTCGCCACCCACCGGGGCGCCGTCCTCGCAATCGAGGGTCACGTCGAAAACGCAGGTGCCGTATTCCTGCGTCATCTCGGCCTGCAGCTGCAGGCTTTTGCGCATCCGCGCCTCGACGCCGCTGTAATGGTCACACACCGGCAGCTGTACGCTGCCGGCCTGTGCGTCCATCAGGACATCGCGCGGATGCAGGGACACGTCAACGGTCCGATCAGAGCAGGTGGGCCACGCCGGCTTGCTCGTCGGTCAGTTCCTTGAGCGTCTTGTCAATGCACTGCTGGCTGAAAGCGTCGATTTCCAGACCTTCGACAACCTTGTACTCGCCGTTTTCGCAGGTCACGGGGAAGCCGAACATGACGTCCTTGGGGATACCGTACCAGCCTTGCGAGGGGATGCCCATGGTGACCCACTTGCCGTTGGTGCCCAGGGCCCAGTCACGCATGTGGTCGATGGCGGCGTTGGCGGCCGAAGCAGCCGAAGACAGGCCGCGCGCTTCGATGATGGCAGCGCCACGCTTGCCCACGGTGGGCAGGAACACGGTTTCGTTCCAGACCTGGTCGTTGATCATGGCCTTGACGGATTCACCGTTGATGGTGGCGAAGCGGTAGTCGGCGTACATGGTAGGCGAGTGGTTGCCCCACACGCACAGCTTCTCGATGTCCTTGACAGCCTTGCCGGTCTTGGCGGCGATCTGCGAAGCGGCGCGGTTGTGGTCCAGACGCAGCATGGCGGTGAAGTTGCCAGGCTTGAGGTCCGGCGCCGACTTCATGGCGATGTAGGCGTTGGTGTTGGCGGGGTTGCCGACCACCAGGACCTTGACGTTGCGCGAAGCCACGGCGTTCAGGGCTTTGCCCTGTGCAGTGAAGATCTGGGCGTTGGCGGCCAGCAGGTCGGCACGCTCCATGCCGGGGCCACGGGGACGGGCGCCAACCAGAAGCGCATAGTCGGTGTCCTTGAAGGCGGTCATCGCATCAGAGTGGGCTTCCATGCCGGCCAGCAGCGGGAAAGCGCAGTCTTCGAGTTCCATCATCACACCCTTGAGCGCTTTCTGAGCCTTGTCGTCGGGGATTTCCAGCAATTGCAGGATGACGGGCTGGTCCTTGCCCAGCATTTCGCCAGAGGCGATGCGGAACAGCAGGGCGTAACCGATTTGACCTGCAGCGCCGGTGACGGCAACGCGGACGGGCTTCTTGCTCATTGAAAACTCCAGAAAAGTGAGTGATGACAAAAATGGGAACAACTGTCGAGTGTACCCTCGAAAACCCTGAAGGGTCAATTTGTCTTATGTCTTATATAAGATATGATTCGACACCTGACATGACCCTGACCAGGTCCTCTTCTAACCCAATGAGAATGCCTCGATGACGATGGAGACAAGCACCTCGGACCTGACGGCGCCCACGCCAGCATTCAGCCCGCTGTACCAACAGATCAAGGGCCTGATCCTGCAAAGCCTGCAGTCGGGGGAATGGAAGCCGGGTGAGGCCATTCCCAGCGAAATCGATCTGGCCGCGCGCTACCGCGTCAGCCAGGGCACAGTGCGCAAGGCCATCGATGAACTCGCCAGCGACAACCTGTTGGTTCGCCGTCAGGGCAAAGGCACTTTTGTGGCCACCCATGCCGAGCACCATGTGCAGTACCGTTTCCTCAAATTGGTGCCAGACAACGGCGACGTGGCCAGCGAGGGGCCAGCCCAGCGGCGCATCGTCGACTGCAAGCGCCTGCGCGCCAATGCCGAAATCGCACGCGCGCTGGCCCTGCGCTCGGGCGACACGGTGCTGCAGGTGCGGCGTGTGCTGTCGTTTGCCGGCGTGCCAACCATCCTGGAAGATCTCTGGCTGCCCGGCAGTCCGTTCAAGGGCCTGACCGCCGAACGACTGGAGGGGTATCAAGGAACGATGTACGCGCTGTTCGAAACCGAGTTCGGCGTGCGCATGGTCCGTGCCGAAGAAAAAATCCGTGCCGTACTGCCCGACCCGGCGCAGCAGACACTTCTGGATGTCACGCCAGGCACACCTTTGCTGAGCGTGGAGCGCATCGCCTACACCTACAACGACACCCCCATGGAACTGCGTCGGGGCCTCTACCGTACCGACAGCCACCACTACCACAACGTCCTAGGGTGAGCTGATACCCGCGCCATTCAAGCACCACAACGGTGCACACCTCGCCGCTGTCGCAACACCTGCACGATCGTTCTGAAATGCTCATGTCAGATTGTTGCGTTGCAATAGAATGCTGCGGTTTGTCACCGAAAAATTACAAACCCGTTACCAACGAGAAAGTACCCACATGACTGAACTCGCCAAAAAGCGGCCTGAATTCCGCAACATCAATGCCCTGAGCGACCTGCCCACCTACCGCCTGCCGGCTGCCGGCTGGGTATCCATCCTGCACCGCATCAGCGGTCTGCTGATGTTCCTGCTGATGCCGCTGATCATCTGGCTGTTTGACAATTCCATCAGCTCCGAGATCTCCTTTGCCAAGTTCTCTGCCGCCTTCAACGTCGGCCTGGGTTTTGTGCCCGGCTGGTTCATGAAACTGGTGGCCCTGGCCCTGATCTGGGCGTATTTGCACCACTTCATCGCCGGCATGCGTCACCTGTACATGGACGTGTGCCATGCCGTGAGCAAGGAATTCGGCAAGTCGTCCGCCATCGTCACCCTGGTCCTGAGCCTGGGCCTGACGGCTGTGCTGGGCGCCAAGCTGTTCGGCCTGTACTGATTCACCCCAAGGAGCAAACAACATGTCCGTCAACTACGGCTCCAAGCGCACCGTCGTCGGTGCTGGTTATGGTTTTCGCGACTGGCTGGCCCAGCGCGTCACAGCAGGCCTGATGGCCCTGTTCACTGTGTTGCTGCTGGCACAGGTGATCTTCACCTCCGGCCCCATCGGCTACGAGCAGTGGGCCGGCATCTTTGCATCGCAATGGATGAAATTCCTCACCTTCGCCGTGATCGTCGCCCTGCTGTGGCACGTCTGGGTCGGCGTGCGCGACATCTGGATGGACTACATCAAGCCCGTGGGCGTGCGTCTGGTGCTGCACGTCTTCACCATCGTCTGGCTGACCGGCTGCGCCGGCTGGGCCGTTCAAGTCCTGTGGCGCCTGTAATCCGCGCAGACCTCTGACACAAGAATCAAGATCATGAGCTATACCAAAGACCAAATCGCCACCCGCAAGTTTGACGTCGTGATCGTCGGAGCAGGCGGCTCGGGCATGCGTGCCTCCCTGCAACTGGCGCGTGCCGGCCTGAACGTGGCCGTGCTGTCCAAGGTGTTCCCCACCCGTTCGCACACGGTGGCTGCACAGGGCGGCATCGGCGCCTCGCTGGGCAACATGTCCGACGACAACTGGCACTACCACTTCTACGACACCATCAAGGGTTCGGACTGGCTGGGCGACCAGGATGCGATCGAATTCATGTGCCGCGAAGCACCCAAGGTCGTGTACGACCTGGAGCACATGGGCATGCCGTTTGACCGCAACCCCGATGGCACCATCTACCAGCGTCCGTTTGGCGGCCATACCGCCAACTACGGCGAAAAGCCGGTGCAACGCGCCTGCGCCGCCGCCGACCGCACCGGCCACGCCATGCTGCACACCCTCTACCAGCAGAACGTCGCCGCTCGCACCACTTTCTTCGTCGAATGGATGGCCCTGGACCTGATCCGCGATGCCGAAGGCGATGTGGTCGGCGTGACTGCGCTCGAGATGGAAACCGGCGACCTGCACATCCTGCACGCCAAGACCGTGCTGCTGGCCACCGGCGGCGCCGGTCGCATTTACCAAGCCTCGACCAACGCCTTCATCAACACCGGCGACGGCCTGGGCATGGCCGCTCGTGCCGGCATCCCACTCGAAGACATGGAATTCTGGCAGTTCCACCCCACCGGCGTGGCCGGCGCGGGCGTGCTGCTGACCGAAGGCTGCCGCGGCGAAGGCGCCATCCTGCTCAACAGCAATGGCGAGCGCTTCATGGAGCGCTATGCGCCCACCCTGAAAGACCTGGCTCCGCGTGACTTCGTCTCGCGCTCGATGGACCAGGAAATCAAGGAAGGCCGTGGCTGCGGCCCCAACAAGGACTACGTGCTGCTCAAGCTCGACCACCTGGGGGCAGAGACCATCCACAAGCGCCTGCCTTCGGTGTACGAAATTGGCGTCAACTTCGCCAACGTCGACATCACCCGTGAGCCGATCCCGGTCGTGCCCACCATCCACTACCAGATGGGCGGCATCCCGACCAACATCAACGGTCAGGTGGTGACGCAGACCTCCAGCGACCACAACGCCGTGATCAATGGCCTGTACGCGGTGGGCGAGTGCTCCTGCGTGTCGGTGCACGGTGCCAACCGCCTGGGTACCAACTCCCTGCTCGACCTGCTGGTGTTCGGCCGTGCCGCCGGCAACCACATCGTCGAATTCGCTTCGCGCACCAAGTCGCACAAGCCGCTGCCGGCCGATGCTGCCGACTACACCCTGGCCCGCCTGAACAAGCTCGAAGGCCGCAACGGCGAGTACGCCCAGGACGTGGCCAATGACATGCGTTCAACCATGCAGCAACACGCTGGCGTGTTCCGCACCCAGGCCAGCATGGACGAAGGCGTGCAGAAAATCGCGGCCATCCGCGAGCGCGTCAATGCCATCGGCCTCAAGGACACCTCCAAGGTGTTCAACACCGCCCGCATCGAGGCGCTGGAAGTCGAGAACCTGATCGAAGCCGCCCAGGCCACCATGGTCTCGGCCGCTGCCCGCAAGGAGTGCCGTGGCGCCCACACCGTGAGCGACTACGAGCGCCCGGCCGACGACGCCGTGGCCCCGCTGGGCCGCGACGACGCCAACTGGATGAAGCACACCCTTTGGCACAGCGCCAGCAACAGCCTGACCTACAAGCCGGTCAAGCTCAAGCCCCTGACCGTCGACAGCGTGCCGCCCAAGGTCCGCACGTTCTAAGCCCATTCGATCCGAGGAATTCACCATGAAACGCACCTTCCAGATCTACCGCTACGACCCGGACAAGGACGCCAAGCCTTACATGCAGACCATCGAGGTCGAACTCGACGGTAACGAGCGCATGCTGCTGGACGCCCTGATGAAGCTCAAGGCCCAGGACCCGAGCATCTCCTTCCGCCGCTCCTGCCGCGAAGGCGTGTGCGGTTCGGACGCCATGAACATCAATGGCAAGAACGGTCTGGCCTGCCTGACCAACATGAACACGCTCAAGGGCACCATTGTGCTCAAGCCGCTGCCCGGCCTGCCGGTGGTGCGCGACCTGATCGTGGACATGACGCAGTTCTTCAAGCAGTACCACTCGATCAAGCCCTACCTGATCAACAGCACCATCCCGCCCGAGACCGAGCGCCTGCAAAGCCCCGAAGAGCGCGAAGAGCTCAACGGCCTGTACGAGTGCATTTTGTGCGCCAGCTGCTCGACCAGCTGCCCCAGCTTCTGGTGGAACCCCGACAAGTTTGTGGGTCCTGCCGGCCTGCTGCAGGCCTACCGCTTCATCGCCGATAGCCGCGACCAGGCCACCAATGAACGACTGGACAACCTGGAAGACCCCTACCGTCTGTTCCGTTGCCACACCATCATGAACTGCGTGGACGTCTGCCCCAAGGGCCTGAACCCGACCAAGGCGATCGGCAAGATCAAGGAACTGATGGTCCGTCGCGCTGTCTGATGACCGTCCTGCCCATGCCCGAAGACGCGTCGCTGGCCGGCGCGGATCGCCATGCTCCCTTGAGTGAACGGTCCTTGAGCAAGCTGCGCTGGCGATGCCGGCGCGGTCTTCTCGAAAACGATCTTTTCATCGAACGCTTTTTCAACCGGCATGAATCTCGCTTGACGGTAGGCCAGGCCCGCGGCATGTATGTGCTGATGGACCTGTCCGACAACGATCTCATGGACTTGCTGCTGCGCCGCAAGGAGCTGCAGCCCGAGATCAGCACCGAAGAGGTGCGCGAAGTCCTGGACATGCTTCGAGCATGACCCGAAAAGGGTCAACAAGGAATTTTTGAGGAAACCCACCATGAAACTCGCCGACAACAAAGCCACCCTGTCGTTCAGCAATGGCGCGCCCAGCGTCGAGATGCCCGTCTACTCGGGCAGCATCGGTCCGGACGTGATCGACATCCGCAAGCTGTACGCCCAGACCGGCATGTTCACCTACGATCCGGGTTTCTTGTCGACCGCATCGTGCCAGTCCGCCATCACCTACATCGACGGCGACAAGGGCGAGCTGCTGTACCGCGGCTACCCCATCGAGCAGCTGGCCAACAAGGTCGACTACCTCGACACCTGCTACCTGCTGCTCAATGGCGAACTGCCCGACGCCAAGCAGAGCACCGACTTCCACACCCTGGTGAACCAGCACACCATGGTCAATGAGCAGATGCAATTCTTCCTGCGTGGCTTCCGTCGTGATGCCCACCCCATGGCCGTGCTGACCGGTCTGGTGGGCGCCATGTCGGCCTTCTACCACGACAGCACCGACATCAATAACCCCGAGCACCGCCATATCGCCGCCATCCGTCTGATCGCCAAGATGCCGACCTTGGTCGCCATGGCCTACAAATACGGCGTTGGCCAGCCCTACCAGTACCCGCGCAACGACCTGTCGTATGCCGGCAACTTCCTGCGCATGATGTTCGGCACGCCCTGCGAGGACTACAAGGTCAGCCCGGTACTCGAGCGCGCCATGGACCGCATCTTTATCCTGCACGCCGACCACGAGCAAAACGCCTCCACCTCCACCGTGCGCCTGTGCGGTTCCTCGGGCACCAACCCGTTTGCCGCCATTGCCGCTGGCGTGGCCTGCCTGTGGGGCCCCTCGCACGGTGGCGCCAACGAAGCCTGCCTGAACATGCTCGAAGACATCCAGAAGATGGGTGGCGTGGCCAAGGTCGGCGAGTTCATGAACCAGGTCAAGGACAAGAACTCCGGCGTCAAGCTGATGGGCTTCGGTCACCGCGTCTACAAGAACTACGACCCCCGCGCCAAGCTCATGCAGGAAACCTGCAACGAAGTGCTGCAGGAACTTGGCCTCGAAAACGACCCGCTGTTCAAGCTGGCCAAGGAACTGGAAAAGATCGCCCTGGAAGACGACTACTTCGTGCAGCGCAAGCTCTACCCGAACGTGGACTTCTATTCCGGCATCGTGCAGCGCGCCATCGGTATCCCGGTCAGTCTGTTCACCGGCATCTTCGCCCTGGCCCGCACCGTGGGCTGGATTGCCCAGCTCAACGAAATGCTGGCCGACCCCGAGTACAAGATCGGCCGCCCGCGCCAGCTTTTCACCGGCTCGCCCCGTCGCGACGTCAAGTAAGCGATCTTTCGCCCTTGCAAACCCGCCATCCGGCGGGTTTTTGCTTTCATGGCTCGAATTCCCGGCAACGCAGGTCAGACGGCTGCCCAGGGCATGGCCGCCGATTTCTGCGTACCCCGCAGCATGAGGCGGACATGCCCTGGGCGGCCGCCTGACCGGACTCCACCCTGCGCATAAAATGACAGGCTTGCATTGAAGGACAAGCCCCCCATGGCCCGCACGCTCTACGACAAGATCTGGGACGAACACGTCGTCCACACCGAAGAAGACGGCACCGCCGTGCTCTACATCGACCGTCACCTGGTCCACGAAGTCACCAGCCCCCAGGCTTTTGAAGGCATTCGCCAGGCCGGCCGCAAGGTCTGGCGCGTCAGCTCGATTGTCGCCACGGCCGATCACAACACCCCCACCACCGGCTGGGAGCGCGGCTACGACGGCATTGACGATCCGATCAGCAAGGAACAGGTCACCACGCTGGACGCCAACATCAAGGAATTTGGCTCGGCCGCCTTCTTCCCCTTCCTGTCCAAGCGCCAGGGCATCGTGCACGTCATCGGCCCCGAAAACGGCGCCACCCTGCCCGGCATGACCGTGGTCTGCGGCGACTCGCACACCTCCACCCATGGCGCCTTTGGCGCGCTGGCCCACGGCATTGGCACCTCCGAGGTCGAGCACGTCATGGCCACCCAGACCCTGCTGGCCAAGAAGGCCAAAAACATGCTGATCAAGGTCGAGGGACAGGTCGCCAAGGGCGTGACCGCCAAGGACATCGTGCTGGCCATCATCGGCAAGATCGGCACCGCCGGCGGCACCGGCTACACCATCGAATTCGCCGGCAGCGCCATCCGCGCCCTGTCCATGGAAGGCCGCATGACGGTTTGCAACATGGCCATCGAAGGCGGTGCACGCGCCGGTCTGGTGGCAGTGGACGAGAAGACCATCGAATACGTGAAAGGCCGTCTGCTCTCGCCCACTGGCGTGGAATGGGACCAGGCCGTGACCTACTGGAAAACACTGCACTCCGACGCCGATGCGAAATTCGACGCCGTGGTGGAACTGGACGCCACGCAGATCGTGCCGCAGGTCACCTGGGGCACCTCGCCCGAAATGGTGCTGGGCATCGACGGTAACGTGCCCGACCCCGACAAGGAAAAGGACGATGTCAAGCGCGGCGCCATCGAACGCGCCCTGACCTACATGGCCCTGCAGCCTGGCAAAGCGATGAGCGACATCACCATCGACAAGGTGTTCATCGGCTCGTGCACCAACAGCCGCATCGAAGACATGCGCGAAGCCGCTGCCGTGGTCAAGAAGCTGGGCCAGAAAGTCTCCAAAAACGTCAAGCTGGCCATGGTCGTGCCCGGCTCCGGCCTGGTCAAGGAACAGGCCGAACGCGAAGGTCTGGACCAGATCTTCAAGGCCGCCGGCTTTGAGTGGCGCGAGCCCGGCTGCTCCATGTGCCTGGCCATGAACGCCGATCGGCTGGAGCCCGGCGAGCGCTGCGCATCCACCAGCAACCGCAACTTCGAAGGCCGTCAGGGCGCCGGTGGCCGCACGCACCTGGTGTCGCCGGCCATGGCCGCAGCAGCGGCCATCCACGGCCACTTCGTGGACGTTCGCAAATTCGCCTGACTTCAAGGAGCACCGCCATGAAAAAACTCGTCACTGTGAGCCTCATCACCGCGCTGCTGGCCCTGACCGGCTGCAACACCGTTCGCGGCATCGGTCAGGACATCGAAAAAGCCGGCGCTGCCATCGAGAAATCGGCCAAATAAGCACCATGCAGAAATTCACCCTTCACAAAGGCCTGGTGGCCCCGATGGACCGCGCCAACGTGGACACCGACGCCATCATCCCCAAGCAGTTCCTCAAGTCGATCCGCAAGACGGGCTTCGGCCCCAATCTGTTCGATGAATGGCGTTATCTGGACCAGCCCGGCCAACCTGGCGTACCGGAAAGCGATCGCAAACCCAATCCGGATTTCGTGCTGAACCAGCCACGCTACAAGGGCGCCAGCATCCTGCTCGCGCGCAAGAACTTCGGTTGTGGCTCCAGCCGCGAGCACGCTCCCTGGGCCATCGACCAGTACGGTTTCCGTGCCGTGATCGCCCCCAGCTTTGCCGACATCTTCTTCAACAACTGCTTCAAGAACGGCTTGTTGCCCATCGTGCTGCCCGAAAGCACTGTGGACATGCTGTTCAACGAAGTGGCGGCCTTCCCGGGCTACGAACTCACCATTGACCTGGCGCGCCAGGTCATCGTGCGTCCGCAAGGCGAAGAAATCCCCTTTGAAGTCAACGCCTTCCGCAAGTACTGCCTGCTCAACGGCTTTGATGACATCGGCCTGACCCTGCGCCACGCGGACAAGATCAAGGCTTTTGAGTCGGAGCGCCTGGCCACCAAGCCTTGGTTGGCGCATACGGCTTGAACATTACCTAATTAATCACTTATTGGGGTATTCATCAACTGAAATGCCTCAATTTTCCAGTAGCATTCATGCATTCGTTTATTTTCGAATGCCATTGAATGCACTCGCAGCCCCCGCACTGCTTGACCGACGCCATCACCTACAGCAGCCTTAGCAAAGGCTCGCTGGTCGTTGCGGTCCCAACAATGTCGTTGCCGAGTCATTTTCGGCAGAGGATCACGTCCCTGAATCCAAAGTCTTGCTGAAGTTCCAGCCCCAGGCCATCGGGTGCCATCAAGGCGAAGGGATCCCGTTTGACGTTTTCTGTTTCTCTAAACATTGAATGCTCAACGACTTTCACGACATCTGCCTACCCCTGAGCCGTGATGACCATATCAGAGCCTTTGAGGTCAAGAGCTTAGACAGCAACCCTTGGTTGGCACATACGATATAGAAATTCATCCACGTGAGGAAAATTAAAATGAATAAGTTCTTTTTCTGTGTTTTCGCGTTGGCATCATTCATCTTGGTAGGTTGTGCTTCACCAGCCCCAAAACCTTTTCCAAGAACGGCCGAAAACAATTGCATGGCGAACGTTTTCGACAAAATTAAAGTTGTGAGAGCCAATACAAAAGAACAGTTCAACTCAAGCAAAGAGAGCCAATGCTTGTGGGCCGCTGAACGTCGCGCCTTCTGGTCTCGAGTTACCGAAAAACGCAGCCCACAGACAATACAAAACGCAGCGGGCCAAGTTGTCATTCAACAGTCCATCAACATCCAGGACACCTCGGCGCAAGCAGCCAAGGATGACTATTACCGCGACTGTTTGAAAGATCCAAAAGTTCAGGACTATGTTGCTCCACCCGCATATGTACAACTTGAAGGCATGAGATATGGATTCAACAGTATCACGACTGAAAGTTGCCCAGCTCCCTTCGCCGCATTGATGCAAATTTACGTGCAAAACTCCCAGCATGTTGTAGATGTGATGAAGAAATATCCCCATCTGAACACTTCCCAACAAAATGCGATTACCAAGAAGCAAGTGCCTAGCAACGACATGGAGAAAGAAATAATCGAAGCTGACAAGCCATCAATCTCTACTTACATGCGAATGGTTCAATTTTTTGCCAACGCTACTGGTTGGTGCCCTGGCAAAAATGGGCTTTACAGGTGTGATCCAAATAACATCCGCTTCACACAATGAGGCGAGCTCGTACAATATGCAAGGCAATTGCAACAAAGACAGGTGAATCGCAGGGTATCTTGCGCTGCGATCAACGGTTTCAAATTCAGGCAACGTTGACCAAATCCAAAAATTCATTAAGCACGACTCGTTAGTCCTTAATTTTCAATGATCGAATTAGGGCGTTTGGGGTTTGTTCAGCACAGCCTTTAAGCGTACTTATTTGTTTTGCCTGGAATTAAAAACCATTTAGAGTGCGATTCAAGCAATATGGATTCACCCCTCCCAACAGAATTTTGAATCTCTCCATCGTGGCAATCAATTGCCGAAAACCGCCCCCCCACAAGATCCGGAGTTTGTATGTCCATATCCGCTGACATCGAATTGCTTAGTACCGTTGTCTATGCGTTTGCTGGCGTCATTGTCGCCGCACTAGCAGCATTTACAGTCGTCGGAGGCATTGCCTTCTCAAAGGTGGAGCGCGGCGCTGGCAAATCATTCGGGCTCTTGTTCTCCCGTGGCAATTTCCTGCGTATCTCAACAGTTGTGTTTTGCGTCTTTGCATTAGTCGTATTGGCGTTTGCTGGCAAACTCTCTGAGGGGGCTGTCGCAGTGCTTAGCAGTATCGCCGGCTTCGTTCTAGGTGGCGTTTCAAAAGACAGTGCTCCAACATCAATTACCGAGAACATTAATTCATAAAAGTACCCCCAACCTCTCCCTTCAGGTTCTACACGCTACACGATAAAACCCTGCAGCGCCGATTATCTATAAAGTAAAAATTTTATATTTCTCGCTTCGTGATCTGATTTTCAATCAACTAGCCATTAATTTCACAGAGGGGAAGAGGAGTCATGCAAGCCATCCGTACAGAAAATCAATATGTGCATAGTCAGATAAAATTCACAGAACCTACCGAAGTCTTCAATCTGACCGAGATCAAAAAAATTCAACAGATCATACGCATAGCCAATTTTATACAAAATAATTTTCTATTATATGCAATTAGCATAAACTTGCCAATAATAATATTTCTTTTAATTGAATTGAAAAATGGATTATTAATTCCAGCAATCATTTAAATGGCGATTTTTGCTTTAATAACATTATCGCTGAGATTAAAATTTATAAAATTTTTTTCAGAGCTTGACCTCCAATATTACAAAAGAACTGGATCAAATCAACAAGCATATGAAAATGAGTATTTCGAAAATTATTATGAGAATGCTTTGATTTCGATTTATGAATCACAATTTTCTGGGAATTTTATAGACCCCAAGAATTATCATAGAATAGCAAGAGATAAAGCTTTCAAGAGAGTTAACGAAGAGCTAAGATTTAGAAAAAACATGCTCGTCGCCAGAGATTTTGGTCTGATTATTGGCTTTTTTCTTAGTACATAATTTTTTCGAGGGCCGATGAACGGCCATTGTTTCGGCCATGGTGTTCATCCATTTCTTTCAAAAACCTATTGAACATGACCACCCTCACTGGCTACCATGTCTGCACAGCCCCTTGCTGCGGCACCGAATACAAACAACCACGGTATGCATCGACTTTTCAGCATCCTGCGTTGGGTGAATACTGGACTGACGCCAGCATGGGCGACTGGAAAGCGCCAGCAGAAAGCGGACTCCGTCGGTGCAGCTGTGGCAGTCTGTTTCTGCTGAAGGATCTGACCTACACCGACAGATGGGTGGGCCGAAGCAATACCACCGTGCCTCACGCCGCGCCTGTCCGCGGTGCTGTGGCGCTTGCGGCCGTGCAAGAAGCGCAAGCCAGCACGGCCCCCAATGCGGCAGATATTGAACTGGCCGCACGCCTGAAGTACTGGTGGCACCTGAACAGCCCTTATCGCGCCGTGTTTGCCTTGTGGCGTGACGCTGAGAACAAGGCTGTGCGCGAGCAATGGGAAAAGGACAATCCCGAAATCATGGCAGAGTGGGAGCGCAGCAACTGGGAAGAAATGCCCATTGATTACGAACCACCGACATATGTGCGTCCGGCGGACGCGCCCTTTACCTGGCCGCTGTGGGTTGCCAGCGCCCCGCTGATCGACAATCTAAAGGCCATGCTGGCCTTGCACGACAGTGGCCGCGTGGCGCTGCCCGACTTGCTGCATGCCGAAATACACCGCGAACTGGGCGATCTGGATCGGGCCGATGCCATTTTGGCTTCTGCTCAGGGCGGGCATTTGCAATTGCGCAACCTGATGCGCGAGCTGATCCGGCTGCGCATTTCAGGGCCTTGGCGGTTTTACCTGGGCTTTCAAAACGACATGCCTCGGTTTGTTCCGCATTGATGGGCCGTCAAGCGGTCAGTTCAGCCACGGTGCCCAGGTCCTCCAGCGCCTTGACGGCCGCCGTGGCTGTCGGGAAGGTGGTGTCCAGCTGCTGGCGCACGCGCTGGATGGTAAAGCGCGGCATCATCTGCAGCATTTCGAATCCTGCTCGGCCTTTTCATCACCGTTTAGGGTGTTGCCTGTAAAGTACCGACCCCTTAAGATCGAACTCGTCTGTTTTCGATACCCCCATGAAGCCGTCTATTGCCTTGCAAGAAAACCGCGCTGCCATACGTTCAGTGGTCGAGCGCCATCGTGCCCGCAATGCCCGTGTTTTCGGTTCCGTGCTGCATGGTGATGACCAGGAAGGCAGCGATCTGGACATCCTGATCGACCCCACGCCAGAGACAACCCTCTTGGACATTGGCGCCATCCGGCATGAGCTTTTGCAACTGCTGGGTGTGAATGTAGACGTACTGACGCCGAACGCGCTGCCAGACTCATTTCGTGCCAAAGTGATTGCAGAGGCCCGCCCCGTATGAGGCGAGACCCCCAGCGTCTGAGCGATTACCTGGGCCACATCCTTGAGGCCATTGAACGCATTGAGGAGTACGTCGCCGACTTGGACAAAATGGGTTTTCTGGCTAACAAACTCGTTCAGGATGCGGTGGTTCGCAACTTCGAGATCATTGGCGAGGCCAGCAACAACATAGAAAAGCGCTTTCCTGAATTTGTGGCCAAAAATCCTGAATTACCGTTGACATCGGCCTACCAGATGCGCAACGCTGTGGCGCACGGTTATTTCAAGGTAGATTGTGAAATGATCTGGAACACCATTCACCGCGATCTGCCAGACCTGCATGCCTTGGTGCGGCACGCAAAAAGCAGGGTTCAGTGACTCGGCAGGCTGCCCCCTAAAATACGCGCCATCTTTTTACTTCCTCTCTTGCAGGCCTGCTGGCCACACACCCCATGAAAATCGCAGTTCTCCCCGGTGATGGCATCGGCACCGAAATCGTTGAGCAGGCCGTCAAGGTCCTCAAAGCCCTCGACCTGAAGTTCGAGATGGAATCCGCCCTGGTCGGCGGCGCCGCATTTGATGCGCACGGTCACCCCCTGCCCGAAGCCACCCTGAAGCTGGCCAAAGAAGCGGATGCGGTGCTGTTCGGCGCCGTGGGCGACTGGAAATACGACAAACTCGACCGCCCGTTGCGTCCCGAGCAGGCCATCCTGGGCCTGCGCAAGAACCTGGGTCTGTTTGCCAACTTCCGCCCCGCCATCTGCTACGAGCAGCTGGTCGGCGCCTCCAGCCTCAAGCCCGAGCTGATCGCGGGCCTGGACATCCTGATCATCCGCGAGCTGACCGGTGATATTTACTTCGGTCAGCCGCGCGGCCGCCGCGTGGCGACCGATGGCCACTTCCCCGGCGCCGAAGAAGCGTTCGACACCATGCGCTACTCCAAGCCCGAGATCGAGCGCATCGCGCACGTGGCCTTCCAGGCCGCCCGCAAGCGCAACAAGAAGGTCACCAGCGTGGACAAGGCCAACGTGCTGGAAACCTTCCAGTTCTGGAAAGACGTGGTCACCGAAGTTCATGCCCAGTACCCTGATGTGACGCTGGAGCACATGTACGTGGACAACGCCGCCATGCAGCTGGTCAAGGCGCCCAAGGCCTTTGACGTGGTCGTGACCGGCAACATGTTCGGCGACATCCTCTCCGACGAAGCCTCCATGCTGACCGGCTCGATCGGCATGCTGCCTTCGGCCAGCCTGAACACGAAAAACCAGGGCCTGTACGAGCCCAGCCACGGCAGCGCCCCGGACATCGCGGGCAAGGGCGTGGCCAACCCGCTGGCCACCATCCTGAGCGCCGCCATGATGCTGCGCTTCAGTCTGAACCAGGCCGAAGCGGCCGACCGCATCGAAACGGCTGTAAAGAAAGTGCTGGCGCAGGGCCTGCGCACGCCCGACATCTACAGCGAGGGCACGACCAAGGTCGGCACCGTGCAGATGGGCGACGCCGTGGTCAAGGCACTGGCTTGAAGCCAGCAACGTGCCTGAAGGCCATTTTGTGGGAGGCCGCACCTGCGGCCGAAGCGTTTCGCGCGCTGGAGCGTGCTCCCACAGCCTCTCCCAACTCAAGCACAGCACAGGCAACTGCCCTGTAAGGCCCATCCAAGCCTATCCGGTACAATCACTTCCCATGTTTGCCGCCCGCCTGTTCACCCTGAACCTCGCTGTCACCACCCTGGTGGCTGCCGGCGCGCGCGCAATCTCCACCAAAACCACGACCATTAAGGGCTGATCCGGCCTGGTTCGTCGTGCGCCCTCCCCGGCCAGACGAGCCGGGCAAACAGCCAGCGGTCAAGTCGTGTAGGCACTGTTTAACTTTGAAAGGGCGTTGAAATGAGCAAGTTGGTAGGTTTGGTCGGCTGGCGCGGCATGGTCGGCTCGGTTCTGATGGACCGCATGATTCAGGAAAAAGACTTTGACCTGATCGAGCCGGTGTTCTTCTCCACGTCCAACACGGGCGGCAAAGCCCCCGCGATGGCCAAAAACGAGACCACGCTGCAGGACGCCAACAACATCGACGCCCTCAAAAAATGCGACATCATCATCACCTGCCAGGGCGGTGACTACACCAAAGAGGTTTACCCCAAGCTGCGCGCTGCCGGCTGGAACGGCCACTGGATCGACGCGGCCTCGAGCCTGCGCATGGCCGATGACGCCGTCATCATTCTGGACCCGGTCAACCGCCACGTGATCGACCAGGCACTGGCCAAGGGCGGCAGGAACTGGATCGGCGGCAACTGCACCGTGAGCCTGATGCTCATGGGCCTGGGTGGCCTGTTCCAGCACAAGCTGGTCGAGTGGGTCTCGGCCATGACCTACCAAGCGGCCTCGGGCGCCGGCGCGCAGAACATGCGCGAGCTGCTGAGCCAAATGGGCGCCCTGCACGATGCCGTCAAGGCCGAGCTGGCCGATCCGGCGTCTGCCATCCTCGACATCGACCGCAAGGTGGCCGCCACCATGCGCGATGCGTCTTTCCCGACCAAGAACTTCCGCGGCGCCGCGCTTGCAGGCAGCCTGATCCCCTGGATTGACGTGCCCGTCGAGCACGGCCAGAGCAAGGAAGAATGGAAGGGCGGCGCCGAGTGCAACAAGATCCTGGGCAACCCCGCTTTCCGCAGCGCAGGCTCCATCCCGATCGACGGCCTGTGCGTGCGCATCGGCGCCATGCGCTGCCACAGCCAGGGCCTGACCATCAAGCTCAAAAAAGATGTGCCGCTGGACGAAGTCAGCGACATCATCGCCAAGGCCAATGCTTGGGTCAAAGTGGTGCCCAACGAGCGTGAAATCACCGAGCGCGAGCTGACACCTGCTGCCGTGACCGGCACCCTGACGGTGCCCGTGGGCCGCCTGCACAAGCTGGCCATGGGCAACGACCACCTGGGTGCTTTCACCGTGGGCGACCAGCTGCTGTGGGGTGCGGCCGAGCCTCTGCGCCGCATGCTGCGTATCCTCTTGGATGCCTGAAAGCTGGCAAAATAGTCAAAAAACCTACATCAGGATTTGACCATGCCCCATCGCAACCGGTTGTCTGTCATTTGTCCGCGCTCTGCTCGCCCCATGCTGACGGCATTGGCCATCGCAACCGGTTCGATGACCGCCCACGCACTGACCTTGGGGCGTCTTCAGGTGCTCTCCAGCATGGGCGAGCCGCTGCGTGCAGAAGTGGAAATCAATCCTGCCTCGGCTGAAGAAGCCCAAGGGCTGAGAGCACAGATCGCCCCCCCCAGAAACTTTCAGCAAGCCGGTATGGAATACAACCCGGCACTGGAAGGCATGTCGACCAGCATCGACATCCGCGGAGGGCGCTCTTTCATTGTTTTGCAGGGTCGCAAGCCCGTGCAGGACACTTTTGTTGACCTGATCCTGGAAACCCAGTGGTCCACTGGTCGCCTGGTTCGCAACTACGCCCTGTTGCTCAACTCGGCCAGCCCCAAGCCGCAACAGGCTGCACCTCAAGCGTCCGTGGCCTTGCCCGCAACGCAAACACCCCAGCCCAAAGCAGCCGTCAATCCGGATCAACCACGCGTCGAATACAACGCACAGAACGTCCCGGTTTACCGCTTCGACCCTGTTGATACGGCCAAAGCAGCATCCCCCACAGCAGCAACAGGTGCGCCAGCCATGCCCGCCGTACAAGCTGCATCGCCGACCACACAAGGCCAGACGGTCACCGTCGCAGCCGGACAGACTGCATCGCACCTGGCGCTGGCCCACATGCCTGCCTCTGTGTCTCTGGATCAGATGCTGGTGGCCATGCTGCGCAATAACCCCCACGCTTTCATTGAAGACAACGTGAATCTGGTTCGTGCTGGCGCTGTGCTGCAGATGCCCTCGCCCGAGCAAGCGCAACAGACCTCAGCCCAACAAGCCCGCCAGATCGTCATCGCACAAACCCGTGACTTCGCGGCCTACGCACGTCGCCTGGCCGAATCGCCACTGAAAATCGTCAATGGACCGGGGCGCGAGGCCTCCGGCAAAGTCGCCGCCGAAGTTCAGGCGGCACCCGATGCGCAGGCCAGCGAAGACACGCTGACGCTGTCAAAGTCCCAGGTGGGCAAGAACAGCGCTGAAGTCAAGCTGGCCGCCGAACGCGAAGCCCGAGAGGCGTCCGACCAAACAGCAGAGCTGAACAAGAACATCGAAGACCTCAACAGCTTGCTGGCTGCCGCATCGGCGGCCAAGGAATCGACTGCCACCCCCGTTGCTGCAGCCACAACTGCCGTACCTGAAGGGTTGGCTGGAAAACCGCTGTGGATGTGGGGCGCCGGTCTTGCCGCCTTGCTGGGACTGCTGCTGTGGAAACGCAGCCGCAGCAACACATCCAGCAGCACCTTTGCACCGTCCTACGACGATGTCCCCGCCGCCTCATCGAATGATTCTGCAGATGCGCCGAGCATTCCGCCTGAAATGGCCAGCATTGATCTGAATCTTCCGGCCAACCCCATACCCGCACCTGCCGTAGCGACCACCCAGCCCCAGGTGCGCCAAGACACAGATGCAGCCAAGCTGGAGCTGGCCCAACTGCTGTTGTCCAAGGGCGACACAGACATTGCCCGCACCCTGGTTCAGTCTGTGGCGGCCAACGGCATTGGCGAATACAAGGCAAGAGCGCTGCAGATGCTCGGCCAGATCCGGTGAGACTGGCTCTCGGCGTCAGCTACAACGGCCAGCCCTACCTGGGCTGGCAAAGCCAGCCCTCGGGCCAGACCATCCAGGACCAGCTGGAAAAAGCGCTGTCCGAGTTTTGCGCCCAGCCTGTCACCACCTTGTGCGCCGGCCGCACCGATGCGGGTGTGCATGGCTTGATGCAAGTGGTGCACCTCGACACCGAGCTGCAACGCGAACCCTTTTCCTGGGTACGTGGCACCAACCGGTTTTTGCCACCCGACATCGCGGTGCAGTGGGCGCAGCCCGTGCCCGACAGTTTTCATGCCCGCGCCAGTGCCGTCGCACGCCGCTATGTGTATGTGCTGCTCGAATCGCCCGTGCGCCCAGCGCTCGAATCGGGCCGGGCAGGCTGGGCTTTCCGTCCACTCGATGAAACCGCCATGCGGGAGGCGGCGCAGCACCTGCTGGGCGAACACGATTTCACCTCGTTTCGCGCCAGCGCCTGCCAGGCCCTGAGCCCGGTCAAGACGCTGCACCGCATCGACATCCACCGTCGCGGCCCATACTGGCGCTTCGAGTTCGAGGGCAACGCCTTCCTGCACCACATGATCCGCAACATCATGGGCTGCCTGGTCTATGTGGGCTCGGGTGTGCACCCCAGCGGCTGGATGCGCGAGGTGCTGCAGGCCCGAAGCCGCGACGCAGCCGCCCCCACCTTCGCACCCGATGGTCTGTACTTTGCCGGCCCGGTCTATGCGCCAGAATGGGGCCTCCCCACCACCACCCCCGCCTTCGACTGGCTGCCATGAGCGTTCAGATCCGTACCCGCATCAAGATGTGCGGCTTCACCCGCGAAGCCGATGTTCAGGCCGCCGTGCAGGCAGGAGCCGATGCGATCGGTTTCGTGCTTTACCCCCCCAGCCCGCGCGCCGTGAGCATCGAACGCGCTGCAGAGCTGGCGGCATTGCTGCCCGCGTTTGTCACGCCGGTGCTGCTCTTCGTCAACGAAGCGCCCGAACGGGTGCAGGCCGCCTGCGCCGCCGTGCCCGGCGCGCTGCTGCAGTTCCACGGCGATGAAACGCCCGAGTACTGTGCCGAAGTGAGCCGCCAGACCGGCCGGCCACACCTGAAAGCGGCTCGCATCCCCCTGAAAGCGGCCGGCAGCTTCGACTTGCTAAAATTTGCCCAACTTCACCACAACGCCCAGGCCATCCTGCTCGACGCCCATGTCGAGGGTTTTGGCGGCGGCGGCAAGGCTTTCAATTGGTCACTCCTGCCACCAAGCGTCAACGCTCACCTCGTTTTGTCTGG
>JACCDT011674046.1_pt1 | contig 22036 bp, 18 predicted proteins | sample 7446291 | NCBI WGS metagenome assembly JACCDT01 (sample SAMN15323446, study PRJNA562643) | freshwater metagenome | isolation source: river surface water | place: USA:Blue River Watershed | collected 2017-08-17 | reverse complement strand
CGCGCAGAACTTCTCGCTGAACTTGGCAAGGGCGTAGATGCAGTTCTGATCCGTTCGGCGACCAAGATGGATGCAGAAGCGATTGCTGCTGCCAAGGGCCTTAAGGTAATTGCGCGTGCAGGTGTTGGTCTTGATAACGTCGATATCCCTGCAGCAACTGCTGCTGGTGTGATGGTTGTTAATGCACCAACGTCAAATATCGTCTCTGCAGCTGAACTTGCAATCTCATTGTTGCTGGCATCAGCTCGTTTTATCTCTCCAGCACATGCGGCTCTTAAGGCAGGAAAGTGGGCGCGCTCTAAGTACACAGGCGCAGAACTTTTTGAGAAGACTCTCGGCATTGTTGGATTCGGTCGTATCGGTCAACTTGTTGCACACCGGATGCAAGCATTCGGTATGAACATCATTGCTTACGATCCATATCTGCAGCCAGCAAAGGCGGCGCAGCTTGGTGTCGAACTTGTCGAACTTGATGAGCTCTTGAAGCGAAGTGATTTCATCACAATCCACCTTCCAAAGACTAAAGAGACCGCCAACCTCATTGGGGTTGAAGCTCTGAAAAAGGTTAAGAGGGAAGTTCGCATCATTAACGCAGCTCGTGGAGGCGTCCTCGATGAGGCAGCTCTCTATGACGCAATCGTTGAAGGTCGCGTTGCAGGTGCCGGTCTTGATGTTTACGTCACTGAACCTTGCACAGATTCACCTTTATTCCAGCTTGATCAAGTTGTTGCAACTCCACATTTGGGTGCATCAACTGATGAGGCGCAAGAACGTGCAGGAATTGCCGTTGCAGTTTCAGTTCGCAAGGCACTTGCTGGTGAACTTGTACCTGATGCAGTTAACGTTAAGGGTGGCGCAATCCACGACGAGATTCGCCCATCACTTCCATTGGTTGAGAAGATGGCACAGCTCGCCACTGCAATTGCAGGCGAGACTCCTGTCTCAATTGAAATCACAGTCAAGGGCGATATCGCAGGACATGATTCATCAATTCTTGCAGTTAGCGCGATTAAGGGCGCTTTGCTTGCATCAGGTTGTGAAGATGTGACTTATGTAAATGCGCCAGGACTGGCTGCAGAGCGCGGAGTTACATCTAATGTATCTACGACTCCAGATAGCCCTGAATACCGCAGCATGATCTCTCTTCATGCAGCTTTGAGCAATGGAAAATCAATCAAGGTTGACGGAACTCTTATGGGAATCCGTAAAGTCGAGAAGATCATTGCAATTGATGGATTCGATCTTGATCTACCGCCAACAGAGAACCTTCTCTTCCTTCGCTATGCAGATAAGCCTGGCGTCGTAGGAGCAGTAGGAAATGCTCTCGGTGGCGCGAAGATTAATATCGCAGGCATGCAGGTTGCTCGCGAATCAGCTGGCGGAAGTGCACTGATGGCTCTGACTGTTGATTCTCCCGTCTCTGATGCAGTTGCTGAAACTGTTAAGAAAGAGACCGGTGCAGATCTCGTTCGTTCAGTCTCTTTGGTGAATTAATGACTCGCACAATTAATCTCGCAGTTATTCCGGGCGATGGAATCGGAACCGAAGTAGTCGGTGAAGGTCTTAAAGTCTTAGATGCTGTTGCTGCTAAATACGGTGTGACCTTCAATAAGACCAATTACGACCTTGGTGCTGGTTATTGGCATCGCACTGGCGAAGTTCTTCCTGACTCAGTTCTTGCAGAACTCGCAAAAGCTGATGTCATTTTGCTCGGCGCAGTAGGAGATCCAACGGTTCCAAGTGGCGTGCTGGAGCGTGGCTTGTTGCTCAAGATCCGCTTTGCATTTGATCACTACATCAACCTTCGCCCAGCGAAGTTGATGCCAGGTGTAACAGGACCTCTTGCAACTAAAGCTCCTATCGATTTCGTCGTTGTTCGCGAAGGAACTGAAGGTCCATATGTTGGTGCTGGCGGAGTACTTGCAGAAGGCACAGATCATGAGATTGCAACAGAGGAATCACTCAACACGCGCCGCGGTGCGGAGCGAGTAATTCGTGATGCATTTACCCGTGCTGCAGCTCGTGAACGTAAGAAGCTGACACTTGTACATAAGAACAATGTGCTCACACGTGCCGGAAGCCTATGGACTCGCACCTTCAATCAGGTAGCAAAAGAGTTCCCAACTGTGACAACAGACTATCTACACGTTGATGCAGCTTCAATGTTCTTCGTTACCAACCCAGAGCGTTTTGATGTTGTCGTCACAGATAATCTCTTCGGAGATATCTTGACCGATATCGCTGCAGCAATTTGCGGTGGAATCGGGCTGGCGGCTTCTGGAAATATCAATCCAACCGGCGCATATCCATCTATGTTCGAACCTGTTCATGGAAGTGCACCAGATATCGCTGGTAAGAATTTAGCTGATCCAACTGCCACTGTTATGTCAGTTGCGATGATGCTCGATCACTTGGGGCTCAGCGATGCTGCTCGCGATGTTGAAAAGGCAGTCGCTGCAGATCTTGCTTCTCGTGGAGATTCAAAGCGCGGCACAACAGAAATTGGTTCAGCGTTAGCAGAATTGGTTAAGTAAATGAAGATCTCACTCAATCCACAAGCAGTTCCAGCAGCAGAGCGCGAAGAAAAAGTCGCTAACTGCGGTTTCGGAAAGTACTACACCGACCATATGGTCGTCTGCGAATGGACTGAGGCAGGCGGTTGGCAAGAGCCAGAGTTAAAGCCTTATGGTCCACTGACTCTCGATCCTGCAACTGCAGTTTTTCATTACGGCCCAGAGATATTCGAAGGAATGAACGCTTACCGTCAACCTGATGGCGGTATTTCACTCTTTCGCCCAGAAGCAAACGCACGACGTTTTGCGAAATCTGCTAATCGTTTGGCACTTCCTGAAATGCCAGAAGAGTTATTCCTCGAAACCGTACATGCACTTGTCAGCCAAGATGCGGGATGGACTCCAGGAAAGATTGGCGAAGCTCTCTACATTCGCCCATTTATGATCGCAACAGAAGTCGGACTTGGAGTTCGCCCTACAAATAAGGCGACCTACATTCTTATCGCAACACCTGCTGGTGCATATTTCGATCCTTCAAAGGCGGTATCTGTATGGATCTCAACTGAATATGTGCGCGCAGCTCAAGGCGGTACAGGTGAAGCAAAGTGCGGCGGAAATTACGCGGCATCTCTTGTTGCTCACAAAGCTGCAGCGAAAGAGGGTTGCGACCAAGTTGTGAGGATCGATGCGAAAGAGCGCAAGTGGGTTGAAGAGATGGGCGGCATGAACCTTTACTTCGTAAAGGGCAAGGGCGCTGATGCAACTGTAATTACTCCAAAGCTCACCGGAACACTTCTTCCTGGCATCACACGCGATTCAATTCTCTCTGTTGCTAAAGATCTTGGATACAAAACTGATGAGGTAATGCTCTCTATCGATGATTGGCGCGACGGCGTTACATCTGGCGAGATCACGGAGATCTTCGCCTGCGGAACCGCGGCAGTTGTTTCACCTGTCGGCCAAGCTAAATCTGCGATGGGCACATGGGTGACAGGCGATGGACAGCCAGGCACCATCACGATGCAGATTCGCAACCACTTACTTGGAATTCAACACGGAACGATTGAAGATAAGCATGGCTGGATGAAGAAGGTCTCGCTGTGACACTTAAGTCTGGGAGCTTTGATAAGGAAGCTTTACATATCTATGACACCACTCTTCGCGATGGTGCACAGCAAGAAGGCCTCAATCTCTCTGTCCATGACAAGCTCACAATTGCGCGTCATCTTGATGATCTAGGTGTTGGCTTTATCGAAGGTGGCTGGCCAGGGGCTAATCCAAAAGATACAGAATTCTTTGCACTTGCTGCCAAAGAACTCAAGCTTAAGAACGCAACATTTGTAGCCTTCGGTGCAACACGTCGCCCTAATGTGAAAGCAGCAGATGATGTACTGCTCGGAGCGCTACGTGATTCTGGTGCACCTGCTGTAACTCTCGTTGCTAAGTCTTATGATCGCCACGTTGACCTTGCTCTTAAGACAACGCTTGATGAGAACCTCGCAATGATTAAGGATTCAGTCACTCACCTTCGCCAAGAAGGGCAGCGCGTATTTCTCGATGCGGAGCACTTCTTCGATGGTTACCGCGCAAACCGCGCATACGCTCTTGAAGTCATTCGCGTAGCAATGGAGGCAGGCGCTGATGTGGCCGCGCTCTGCGACACCAATGGTGGAATGTTGCCTGATGAAATCGCAGATGTAGTTCACGATGTATTGGGTGCAACATCTGCTCGACTTGGAATTCACTGCCACAACGACACAGGTTGCGCAGTTGCAAACTCAATGGCCGCCTATGCCGCAGGTGCTACCCATATCCAGGGAACACTCAATGGATACGGAGAGCGCACAGGTAACGCTGATCTTGTAACAATTATCGCCAACCTTGAGCTGAAGAAGAAGAAGGAAGTTCTGCCACAGAACGCGCTACGTGAATCTTTCAGAATTTCACATGCGGTTGCTGAAGTGACAAATATTTCTCCTTCACCACGTCAGCCATATACAGGCGTATCTGCATTCGCACATAAGGCAGGCTTGCATGCATCTGCAATCAAAGTAGACCCATCTTTGTATCAACACGAAGATCCAGAATCTGTTGGAAACGATATGCGCATGCTAGTCTCCGATATGGCGGGTCGTGCATCAATCGAACTTAAATCTATGGAGCTCGGTGTAGATCTCAAAGGCGATCGCGAACTCATTGGTCGTGTTGTCGAGCGAGTTAAAGAGATGGAATCTCGCGGCTTCACCTTTGAAGCAGCTGATGCATCATTCGAACTTCTTCTTCGCGAAGAAGCAACCGGCAAGCGTCCATCCTTCTTCACAATTGATCATTGGCTAACCACCACAGAGCGCAGCGCGAATAACTCGATCATTACAAAGGCAGAGGTAACTGTTACTGCTCAGGGTAAAGAGATCACTTGTAACGGTTCCGGAAATGGTCCAGTTAACGCATTCGATAATGCGCTGCGCGATGGCCTCAATCAGCTCTACCCAGAACTTTCTGCTCTTGAACTCACAGATTACAAAGTACGTATCCTTGAAGGACGTCTAGGTACAGGTGCGGTCACTCGCGTATTAGTGGAAACATCAGATGGCAAGGGCGAGTGGAACACTGTTGGCGTTCACGAGAATGTGATTGCTGCATCTGCGATGGCACTAGAAGATGCACTGACCTTCGGACTTCTGCGCCAAGGTCGCAAGCCCGAGTAATCAACCACTCGGCATATATTCTTAACCTATGCCGACCTTTGAGAAAGTGCTGGGGGAGTACACCCTCCATCTGACCAAAGAGCGCTCACTCTCTGAACACACAACCCGTGCATATCTCGGTGATCTCACCAGTTTCTTCGACAACCTCGAACTCCAGAAAGTCGATGATTTATCGAAGGTGACAATCGCACATATCCGCTCTTGGCTTGCGACTCAACAAGTAAAAGGTGGTGCACGAACAACCCTTTCTCGTAGAGCTGTTTCAATTCGCCTCTTTACTAAGTGGGCAACTAAGAAGGGTTTTCTAGCGAAAGATATTGGCCTCACGCTGGCAACACCAAAAGGGCACCGCACACTCCCTGAAGTCTTATCTATCTCCGATGCAACAGTTGCAATGGATTCACTTGCTACTCGCGTTGCAGAAGAAGAGAGCGCAACATCAATTCGCGACTGTGCAATCCTGGAAGTTCTCTATGCATCAGGGGCACGCGTCTCTGAACTCTGCGGCTTGGATTTAGATGACATTGATTATCAGCGAAATACGATTCTTGTTCTAGGTAAAGGCAACAAAGAGCGCACAATTCCGTTGGGAAATCCTGCGATGAAGGCGCTGAATAATTGGATCAAGAATGCGCGGCCAGAAATAGTTAATGGCACATCGGGTGAAGCAGTATTTCTTGGTATCCGCGGAAAAAGAATTGATCAACGTACCGTGCGCACAGTTGTCTATGAAGCACTTGAAGCTTTGGAAGGCGCTCAACGTTTAGGGCCTCACGCTCTGCGGCATTCAGCAGCTACTCATCTCCTTGAGGGTGGCGCAGATCTACGTACCGTTCAAGAAATTCTGGGCCATGCATCCTTGGCCACGACCCAGATTTACACTCATGTGTCGACTGAAAGATTGCAGAAAGCCTTTAAGCAGGCACATCCTCGCGCCTAAAGGTGTGGATTTTGCACCCCTGGCTGGCAGGTAAGATTTCCCCTGCACCAGAGCAATCTGGTGACATCTCAGCACTTATGTATGAACTGCTCCGCAGGGAATACAAGCCACTTCGGTCCATCCTCTTGAGGATGGTCGGCGTTGTAAGTGCGACGGTCTTAGCAAATTGTTAAGACATTAACCGAGCAGGTTTTTTGTGCTGTGCACAAAAACCTAAGAAGGAGCGTGCCGTCATGGCAGTTGTAACAATGCGCGAACTCCTCGACAGCGGAGTCCACTTCGGACACCAGACTCGTCGTTGGAATCCAAAGATGAAGCGTTTTATCTTCACAGAACGCAATGGCATCTACATCATCGACATCCAGCAGTCACTTGCACTTATCGATTCAGCTTACGCTTTCGTTAAGGAGACAGTTGCTAAGGGTGGCCACGTACTTTTCGTGGGAACAAAGAAGCAGGCTCACAAGCCAATCATCTATCAAGCAGCTCGCGTTGGAATGCCAACAGTTACAGAGCGCTGGTTAGGTGGAATGCTCACAAACTTCCCAACTGTGTACAAGCGTATTCAGCGCCTCAAGGAGCTTGAAGCCCTTGAGTCAGCTAACGATCTATTGCTTACAAAGAAGGAACTTCTAGTTCTTCGTCGTGAGCGCGAGAAGCTATTTAAGAACCTCGACGGTATCCGCCACATGACCAAGTTGCCTTCAGCAATTTGGGTTGTCGATACTAAGAAGGAGCACCTCGCAGTTCAGGAAGCAAAGAAGCTTGGTATTCCTGTTATTGCAATCCTCGACACAAACTGCGATCCAGATGAAGTTGATTTCAAGATCCCAGGTAACGACGATGCAATCCGTTCAATTGAACTTCTCACACGCGTCATCACAGATGCAATTGCAGAAGGCCTCAAGGCACGCTCTGCAGCAGCACCTGCACCAGTTGCATCCGCTGAGGCTGCAGCAGCAGCTGCGCTCGAGAAGGAAATTCTTGAGTCAGCATCTACAACTTCTACACCGGAGGCATAAGTAAATTGGCTAACTATTCAGCAGACGATGTAAAGCGCCTACGTGAAGCAACTGCAGCAGGAATGCTCGATTGCAAGAAGGCACTTGATGAAGCAGATGGTGATTACGACAAGGCTGTAGAAATCATCCGCGTTAAGGGACAAAAGGGCGTTACAAAGCGCGAAGGTCGTTTAACTTCAAATGGTTTGGTAGTTGCAAAGGTTTCAGGCGACCTCGGTGTCATGCTTGAACTCAACTGCGAGACAGACTTCGTTGCAAAGGGCGAGCGTTTTATCGCACTAGGCGATGAACTCGTAGAGCACCTGCTCTCATCAAAGTCAGCAGATGTTGCAGCATTCCTCGCATCAACAATGGCAAACGGCAAGACCGTTCAGTCAGTAATTGATGAAGGAAATGCAATGCTCGGCGAGAAGATCGAGATTCGTAACGTTGCAGTAATCGAAGGCCCAGTCGGTCTCTACCTACACAAGACAAGCCCAGATTTGCCACCACAGGTTGGCGTCTTGGTTTCACTTGCTAAGGAAGCTGCAGAAGTTGGTAAGGATGTTGCACAGCACATCGCAGCATTTGCACCACGCTTCGTTAACCGCGATGAAGTTCCAGCAGACCTAATCGAGACAGAGCGTCGCCTTGCAGAAGAGACAGCTCGTGCCGAGGGTAAGCCAGAAGCATCTCTTTCAAAGATTATTGAAGGTCGCGTAACTGGATTTGTGAAGGAAGTTTCACTTATCGAGCAGGCTTTCGCTAAGGATGCGAAGAAGACCGTTAAGCAGATCCTCGATGAGGCAGGAACCGCCGTCAAGGCATTCCACCGTTTCCGCGTAGGTCAGTAAACTAAGTCTCCAAGGGTTTAACACCAAGAAAAGCGAAGGGAGCACTCATGCCAGGTACGCAGACAAAATCAGGGTTGCGTAATTACGGCAGAGTGCTCCTTAAGCTTTCTGGAGAAGTTTTCGGTGGAAATAAAGGCATCGGTGTTGATCCCGATGTACTCGCAGATGTAGCTAAACAAATCGCTGATGTTGTTCGTAGCGGCGTACAGATAGCAATCGTTGTTGGTGGCGGTAACTTCTTCCGCGGTGCAGAACTCTCAGAGCGCGGCATGGAACGTTCACGCGCTGACTACATGGGAATGCTCGGAACAGTCATGAACTGTTTAGCACTTCAAGATTTTCTTGAGAAAGAGGGCGTTGATACTCGCGTCCAGACTGCGATCACCATGGGACAGGTTGCAGAACCATATGTTCCACGTCGCGCAATCCGCCACCTCGAAAAAGGTCGCGTAGTTATCTTTGGTGCGGGCGCCGGAATGCCGTTCTTTACAACCGACACAGTTGCAGCTCAGCGCGCACTAGAAATTGGAGCAGGCGCATTGTTGCTCGCAAAGTCTGGCGTCGATGGCGTCTACAACGCAGATCCTCGTAAAGATCCGAGCGCAACAAAGTTCGACACAATTTCTTACGATGAAGTTCTCCAGAAGTCACTCGCTGTTGCAGATGCCGCAGCCTTTAGCCTCTGCCGTGAGAATCACTTGCCAATCGTTGTCTTTGACTTGATGACAAATGGAAATATTGGCCGTGCAGTACGCGGTGAAAAGATTGGAACTCTCGTTTCTTAAACGAGAGATAACTTAAGGTTCTTAAGGAGCAACGACCATGGCAGATGTAGCAACCACACTCGCAGAAGCGACAGATAAGATGAACAAGGCTGTCGAAGTTGCTAAAGATGACTTCGGTGCTATCCGTACAGGTCGCGCTCATCCAGCGATGTTCAACAAAATCATGGTCGACTACTACGGCACATTTACCGCACTTTCACAGCTTGCTTCAATCCAAGTTCCTGAATCACGTATGGCGATTGTCTCTCCCTTCGATAAGGGCGCAATGACCTCTATTGAAAAAGCGATTCGCGAATCAGATCTGGGAGTGAACCCGGCATCTGATGGCGCGGTCATTCGCGTTAACTTGCCTCAGCTCACCGAAGAGCGCCGCAAGGATTACATCAAGGTTGCAAAGACGAAAGCTGAAGATTCAAAGATTTCAATGCGTAATATCCGTCGCACCGCGAAAGAGGCGATGGAGAAGGCTGAGAAAGATGGCGATATTTCTAAGGATGATTTAAGCCGCGGTGAGAAAGAGCTCGAGAAGATTACTTCGGAGCATGTTGCCAAGATTGATGAGCTTCTCAAGCATAAGGAGGCTGAACTTCTCGAAGTCTAAAGACTTCACCGAAGTTCACTTACTGTGTCAGATCTCCATTCGATCAACGAAGCGATTAATAAGCGCGCTGGTCGAAAACTGCTTCCCTCAATAGGAGTCAGTGTTTTTCTCATCCTTCTTGTCTGGTTCTCACTCTCTACCTACCGCGTGATCTTCGCAGCGATTGTTACTTTGGCTGCTGTTCTCGGTATCCGCGAACTCCATAAAGCTTTTTATGCAATCGAAATCAATATCCCGCTCTGGTCTCTTGCCACTGCATCAATCGCTCTCTGTGCAGCAACGTGGTTTGGGGGAGTCTCAGGTCTCACCGTCGCAACAGCGATCGCCTTTCCTTGCTTATTGGTGCTTCTCTTGCCTCGAGGCACAGAAAACTTTGTACGCACAGCCTCGGCATCAACTCTTGCTCTTATCTATCTGCCGTTCCTTGCAGGTTTTCTCATACTTCTTGCTCGTCCATACAACGGCCTTGAGCGCGTTATGACCCTTGTTGTACTAGTGGGATGTAATGACACCTTCGCATATTTAACCGGCGTTCTCTTTGGAAAGCATCCGCTAGCACCAAAGATCAGCCCAAAGAAGACCATTGAAGGTCTGCTGGGTTCTCTCATCTTCACCGTCATCGGCGGTTCATTAGCATTTCACTACATCATGAACTCTGATTGGTGGCTAGGTGCACTCGCCGGAATCCTTACCGTCTTTACTGCAACATCAGGTGATCTTATTGAATCCGCACTCAAGCGCGATGTTGCGATCAAAGACATGGGCAACCTCCTGCCAGGTCACGGCGGCATCATGGATCGCTTAGATTCTGTTCTCTTTGCAGCACCTGCCCTGTGGCTCGCACTTGAAGTAGTGCGCCGCGCACAGGATTCAGGTTTGCTATGAGTAACGAGCGTCCTACGGAGTTAAAGCTTGTCTTTGATGAACCGGTTCAACGCAAGAAAGCCCCAAAACATCTTGCAGATTTCGGACCAGCAGAACGTAAAGCATTTGCAAAAGAACTTGGCTTCCAACCATTTCGTGCTACCCAAGTAGCGACGCATTACTTCAGCCACCTTTCAAATAACCCTGAGGATTGGTCTGATATCCCTGCTGCAGAACGTCAATCGATTGCAGAAGCGTTAACTCCAAAAATGATTGAGTTAGTAACCACTCGCACAACAGATGGCGGAATGACTCGTAAAGATTTGTGGAAGTTGCATGATGGAGTTCTAGTCGAATCAGTATTGATGCGATATTCAGATCGCACAACTGTATGTATTTCATCCCAAGCAGGATGCGGAATGAACTGCCCATTCTGTGCAACTGGCCAAGCAGGCCTTACTAGAAATCTCTCAGCTGCAGAAATCACCGATCAGATCGTTGCCGCAGCTCGAGCGTGCGCCAATGGTGAGATGCCTGGCGGACCAACTCGTCTTTCCAATATTGTCTTTATGGGCATGGGCGAGCCACTTGCTAATTACAACTCAGTTGTTCGCACACTACGTAACATCACAGATCCAAATCCAGATGGCCTTGGAATTTCTGCTCGCTCAGTCGTTGTTTCGACTGTCGGACTAGTGCCTGGAATTGAAAAGCTCATGGATGAGGGAATTAACTGCACCTTGGCAGTCTCACTTCACACACCTGATGACGAACTCAGAGATTCACTGGTCCCAATCAACAACCGCTTCAATGTTCGTGAAGTTTTGGCGGCAGCCGATGCGTATGAGAAGAAGACAGGTCGCCGTTACTCAATCGAATATGCGCTGATTCGAGACATTAATGATCAATCTTGGCGCTCAGATTTATTGGGTCGGTTACTGAAAAACAGAAATGCCCATGTCAACCTCATTCCCCTTAATCCAACTCCAGGTTCAAAGTGGACAGCATCACGCAGTGAAGATGAGTCAGAATTCGTTCGTATTCTTGAGTCTTATGGCGTTCCAGTGACGGTCCGCGATACCCGCGGCCGTGAAATCGATGGCGCTTGTGGGCAGCTCGCCGCTAGTGAGAAAGAGAAGAAGTAACTATTATCTCGCTATGACATCAGCGATAGATTTGAAGGAAGCCGCAGCGGCTTATCAAGCAGCAACTCAGTATTTCCTCAATCTCGCTCGTGCGGTAACTCCGGATCTGCTCGATGTACATGCAGAGAATGAATGGTCTGCGCGTCAATGTATTCATCACATGGCAGATTCAGAGGCTCAGTCATATGCACGCCTTCGCAGGTTAGTTGCCGAACCTGAAGGTTCAATTATTCAAGGGTATGACGAAGCTGCTTGGGCAAATGAACCAAAACTGGCCTACGCAGATGGTCCAGTTGAGAATTCAATTGCAGTTTATGCTGCGGTTCGCGCAAGCTCATTAGATTTAATCAAGCGACTTGAAGAAAGTGACCTCGAGAAGTTTGGCGAGCACACTGAAGCGGGTAAGTACACAATTGCTCGCTGGTTAGAGACTTATACAAAACATCCCTACGATCACGGTGATCAGATGGTTCGCGCTACGAAAGGTCAGGCATAGACGGTGAAGAAGCTACAGAATTTTATTAATGGTAAATCAGTCGATGGCGCATCGGGTGAGACCACAACGCTGATTAACCCTGCCACTGGCGAAGCTTTTGCAACGGCGCCGAAATCGAATGCAGCAGATGTTGATAAAGCCATGAAGGCTGCAAGTGATGCCTTTGTTGATTGGCGTGATTCAACACCATCTGAACGTCAGCGCGCACTCTTGAAGATTGCCGATGCAATTGAAGCTCGCGCAGATGAATTTGTAGCGATTGAATCTGAAAACTGCGGCAAACCAGTCGGGCTTACTGCATCTGAAGAAGTTCCACCGATGGTTGATCAGATTCGTTTCTTTGCAGGTGCTGCACGTAATCTTGAAGGCAAGTCCGCAGGCGAATATATGCGCGGAATGACCTCATTTATACGTCGCGAGCCAGTTGGAGTTTGCGCCCAGGTAACGCCATGGAACTACCCAATGATGATGGCTGTCTGGAAATGGGCACCAGCAATTGCAGCGGGAAATACTGTGGTCTTAAAGCCAAGTGATACGACTCCAGCGTCGACAGTTTTTATGGCGCAGATAATGAGCGAATTCTTGCCTGATGGCGTGATTAACGCTATTACTGGTGAACGCGAAACAGGTGCAGCACTCGTAGACCATGCAACACCTGCGATGGTTTCGATTACAGGTTCTGTTCGTGCGGGTATGGAAGTTGCAGGAGCTGCAGCGAAATCACTAAAGCGCGTTCACCTTGAACTCGGTGGCAAGGCACCTGTTGTTGTCTTCAATGATGCCGATCTAGCTGCAGCTGCAGAAGGAATCGCAATCGCTGGATTCTTTAATGCCGGCCAAGATTGCACAGCTGCAACTCGCGTCCTTGTTCAAGAAGGCGTCTATGACGAGATGGTGAAGCTATTGGCAGCACAGGCCACAGATAGCATCGCAATGGGCATGCCATCTGAAGATGTTCTGGTTGGACCTGTAAATAACAAGAGCCAATTCGAACGCGTCAGCGGATTTATCTCTCGCACTCCATCGCATGCACGAATCGTTGCGGGTGGAGCGCCAACCAATATGCCGGGCTACTTCATCACACCTACTGTCATTGCAGATCTCAAGCAGAGCGATGAGCTGATTCAATCTGAAATCTTCGGGCCGGTCATCACCATCCAGAAGTTCAAAGATGAGGCCGAAGCGGTGGCGATGGCCAACGGAGTCGATTACGGCTTGGCATCATCTGTCTGGACCAAGGACCATGGCCGAGCGATGAGAATGGCGAAGGCCTTCGATTTCGGTTGCGTCTGGATCAATACCCATATTCCGCTTGTGGCCGAGATGCCTCACGGTGGATATAAGCGCAGCGGATATGGAAAGGACCTCTCCAGCTATGGATTCGAGGATTACACCCGAATCAAGCATGTGATGTCGAATATCAACGCCTAACTAGCCCAGAAATCTCAACAAAATGGCACTAAAAAAGTTGGATTTAGGTTTGGCTCAGGGGGCTAGAAAGTCCATAATGAGCCCAGCAAAACCGTCCCTTATTCCGGCAATTTAAAAGGAGCCCTCACATGGCTAAGAAACCTCTCTCTGAAGAAGCACGTTCAATTATTAACTCTCGCGTTTCACGTCGTGCTGTCTTAGCCGGCGCTGGTGCAGTAGCTGGTGCAACTGCGCTCGCTGCATGTGGATCAGATGGTGATGCAGCAGGTGGTGCTGCAAACACAGTTCGTTGGGGTAACTGGCCTCTCTACCTTGATGTTGATGACTCAGGTAAGAAGTACCCAACTCTTGAAGCGTTTACAAAAGAGACTGATATTGCAGTTAAGTACTTTGAAGATTACAACGATAACGATGAGTTCTTCGGAAAAGTACAGGCACAACTTAAGCTTAAGAAAGATATTGGTTACGACCTAGTCTGTCCTACAGACTGGATGGCAGCTCGCTGGATTCGTCTTGGTTACGCACAGAAGTTTGATGCTGCAAATATTCCAAATGCGAAGAACATCCTCGACACACTTGCATCACCTTCATTTGATCCAAAGCGTGAAAGCACATTGACTTGGCAGGGCATCATGGGTGGATTCGGTTGGAACACACAGAAGAATCCAAAGGGCATTCGTACACTCGATGATCTCTTCTCACCTGCAAATAAGGGAAAGATTGTTGTTCTCTCTGAAATGCGCGACACCGTAGGAATCATCCTTCGTTCACAAGGCGTCAATCTTTCAACTGTTACAGAAGACCAGTTCATGAATGCAGTCGACTTCCTCGCGAAGAAGATCTCTGACGGTTGGATTCGCGGCGTAAAGGGCAACGAATACGCTGAAGATCTCACATCTGGTGATGCAACTGCAGTTATCGGTTGGTCGGGAGATATGTTCATTCTTAAGTCTGAGAACGAAGGCAAGTTCGACTTCGCAATCCCTGAATCAGGCGGAACAATCTCAGGCGATAACATGTTGATTCCATCAACTGCAACTGCTGAAGCAAAGGCAAATGCAGAGAAGCTCATCAACTACTACTACGAGCCAGCTGTTGCTGCTGAGGTTGCTGCATACGTTAACTATGTATGTCCTGTTAAGGGCGCACAGGCTGAGATGGAGAAGATTGATCCAGATCTAGCGGCAAGCGAATTTATCTTCCCAAGTGCAAAGACAATGGCAAACCTCTCTGTCTTCCGCGCACTTACACCAGCAGAAGAAACCTCATGGACTGAAGCTTTCCAGAAGGCTGCCGGCAACTAAGTGTCAGATGTCGCAAGCTCTGCACGAGGAGATCTAAAGCTTACAAATATCACCAAGAGATATGGTGATTTCACTGCAGTCAATGACTTGTCACTCGTCATTCCTGAAGGTTCATTCTTTGCACTTCTTGGACCTTCAGGATGTGGCAAGACGACAACACTTCGAATGATTGCAGGGCTTGAAGAACCTACTCAGGGAAAGATTTCTTTAGGATCAACTGATATCACAGACACTCGTCCGTATCAGCGCCCTATCAATACAGTCTTTCAGAACTACGCACTATTTCCACACCTAACAATCTTTGAAAACATCGCATTCGGTCTTCGCCGTCGCGGAATCAAAGATGTTAATGATGCGGTTAATAAGGCGTTAGATCTTGTAGAGCTGCCACACCTTGCACAACGTAAACCGACACAGCTTTCAGGCGGACAGCAGCAGCGCATCGCACTTGCCCGTGCAATTGTGAACCGCCCAGCGCTTCTACTTCTCGATGAGCCTCTTGGTGCACTTGATCTCAAACTTCGTCGTCAGATGCAGATTGAACTCAAGTGGATTCAGAAGGAAGTCGGAATTACCTTCGTGCACGTTACTCACGATCAGGAGGAAGCCATGACTATGGCCGACACCATCGCGGTAATGAATGAGGGTGAAATCGAGCAGATGGGTTCACCTGCTGAGCTCTATGACAATCCAAAGACTGCATTTGTTGCAAACTTCCTTGGTCAGTCAAACCTCATTAAGGGAACTGTTACCGGTACCGATGGTTCCAACCAGATTATTGATCTCTTTGGTCAGAAGATTTCACTTCAAAAGAACCGTTCGCACGCAGTAGATAACTCAATCTATGCAGGAATTCGCCCGGAAAAGTTCCGTATTTCTCGCCTAGAGACTGCGACGTCAGGAAACGTTCTCACCGGTGGAAAAGTTGAAGATGTTTCCTACATTGGTGTGTCCACTCAGTATCAAGTGATGATGCCATGGGGCCAAGAACTTATGGTCTTCGAGCAGAATGATGATGGAGTTGCTCCATTTAGCGTAGGCGAAAGCGTTAACATCTCATGGGAGCCAGTATTCACCTTTGGTCTTCGCGGCGATGAAGATGCAGAAGCTGGAACAGAAGTAAGTCCTGATGAGGATCTCGACGAAGAATGACCGGATTTAAAGTAAAGAAGATAAGTACTCCTTATCTTCTTTTGATTCCGGGGATGGCATTCCTCTTTACTTTTTTCTTACTTCCTATTTTTAACCTCGCTCAGACATCGACCCAGACTGCAACAGGTGAGACAGGCGAGTACAAACAAACACTTCGCTTTGGAAATTACATTGATGCTTTTGTCGAGAACCGCGAACAATTTGGTCGCTCATTTCTCTATGCAACGATTGCAACCATTCTGGCGCTAGCAATTGCCTATCCACTTGCCTATGCAATCGCCTTTAAAGGTGGAAAATATAAGAACGTCATGCTCGTTCTCGTTATTGCACCTTTCTTTACATCTTTCTTGCTCCGCACCGTTGCCTGGAAGCAGATTCTTGGCGAAGAAGGTTTCGTAGTCCCAACGCTGCGATCGCTGCAGATTATTTCTGAGAGCACGACCCTTACATCTAGCGCTTTTGCCGTTGTTATGGGTATGACCTATAACTTCCTGCCATTTATGACCTTGCCGCTCTATGCATCTATCGACCGCATTGATCCGCGTACTTTGGAAGCCTCTGGTGATCTCTACGCCAATGGTTTTACAACATTCCGTAAAGTCACCTTGCCTCTGTCTATGCCAGGTGTCGTAGCAGGAACGCTTCTGACATTTATTCCTGCAGCAGGTGATTACGTCAACGCAGCTATCTTGGGAAGTCCGCAGACTAAGATGATCGGAAATGTCATTGAGGCTCGCTACTTCAAGATTGTTGATTACCCAACAGCCGCTGCGCTCTCATTTACTTTGATGGCGGCAATTCTTATCTTGGTAACTATCTATGTCCGTAAGGCCGGAACTGAGGAGCTTGTATGAAGTCTCTCTCGCGTTGGTTCGGGCGCAACCTCATCCGCATTTATGCAGTGGTTGCATTTACTTATCTCTTTATTCCGGTTGCCTACACATTTGCATTCTCATTTAATGATTCTGCAAAGAGCAATCTGGTCTGGCAGGGGTTTACCTTCGCCAATTGGCAGAACCCTTGCGGCGCACCTGAAGTGTGTACCGCGTTAGGAAACTCAATCAAGATTGGATTCTTGGCGACGCTCTTCTCAACAATCCTTGGAACGATGATCGCCTTTGCTATCGGTCGCCATAAGTTCCGCGGTCGTTCAACGACAAACCTCTTGATTTTCTTGCCGATGGCAACGCCTGAAATCGTTCTTGGAGCATCGCTGCTCTCGCTCTTCCTTGTATTCCAGATCAACCCAGGTTTCTGGCCAACAGTGATTGCGCACGTAGTCTTCTGTATCTCATTTGTGGTTGTCACTGTTAAGGCGCGTATTGCATCCCTTGATCCACGCCTCGAGCAAGCAGCGATGGATCTCTACGCAAATGAACGCGAAACTTTCCGCCGCGTCACACTTCCACTTGTTGCTCCTGGCATAGCAGCAGCAGCGCTTCTAGCTTTCAGCCTCTCATTTGATGACTTCATCATCACCAACTTCAACTCTGGCACGATGACAACCTTCCCTAAGTTTGTCTATACATCTGCTGCCCGCGGAATTCCAGCGCAAGCAAATGTCATCGGTTCAGCTATGTTCTTCCTTGCTCTAGCAATTGTGATCATCGGACAATTTGTAGGACGCAAGCGCAAAGTTTCATGACCTGCGAGCTTGTGATCCTGGGTTCAACAGGATCAATCGGAGTTCAAGCTCTCGAAATTGTTGAAGCAAATCCATCTCTCTTCACCGTAACTGCTATCACCGCAGCCGGAACTAATCCTGATGTACTTATTGCGCAGGCTAAGAAATTTAAGGTAAAGATTGTCGGAGTTACGAAGAATGCCCAGGTAGTTCGTGATGCGCTCCCAGGAGTTCAAGTTATTGACGGTCCTGGCGCATCTACCGAGATCGCCGCGATGAAATGTGATGTCGTACTCAATGCAATCACAGGATCAATTGGTTTAGGACCAACGCTTGCTGCACTGGATGCAGGCAACCGTGTTGCGCTTGCAAATAAAGAGTCTCTCGTAGCCGGAGGCGACCTCGTCATCTCAAGAGCGAAGGAAGATCAATTACTTCCCGTTGACTCAGAACATTCTGCAATCTGGCAGGCACTTATTGGTGAGAAGAAATCCGAAATCTCAAAATTAATCTTGACGGCAAGTGGTGGCCCATTCCGCGATCGCCAGGATTTATCCCAAGTAACTCTCCAAGAAGCACTTGCCCACCCAACATGGGCAATGGGTCCAGTTGTCACAATTAACTCAGCATCCCTAATGAACAAGGGCCTTGAAATTATCGAAGCACACTTCCTATTTGGTATTCCTTACTCACAGATCGAGGCTGTTATTCATCCGCAATCTGTCGTGCATTCAATGGTCGAATTTGTAGATGGTTCAACGATTGCCCAAGGCTCTCCTCCAAATATGAAGGGGCCAATCTCGCTCGCGCTTAACTTCCCAAATCGTGTGCCAGCGGCAACTAAGCCAATCGACTGGTCTACATCTCACACCTGGAACTTTTCACCTATCGACACCAAGCGCTTTCCTGCAATTTCACTTGCAAGAAGCTGCGGCGAAATTGGGGGAGGACTCCCAGCAATTTTTAATGCTTCTAACGAGGTTGGTGTGCAAGCCTTCATCAATGGCGAAATCTCCTTTACTGCAATTATCGATCTCGTATCGCTGACTGTGGATAAGCTCAAGAGCTCGGGGGCGCAGAAGCTGCGCGACCTAAGCGATGTCAGTGCGGTAGAAGAAGATGCTCGCCGTATCGCACTCGAAAATGTAAAGAAGGTATCTGCTTAATGGAATTTCTTGGAATCCTCGCCTTTGTTGTGGCACTTCTCTTTTCTGTAATGCTCCACGAGTTTGGGCATTACCTAACAGCACGCAAATTTGGAATGCGAGTATCTGAATTCTTCCTTGGTTTCGGAAAGCGCATCTGGTCTTTTACTCGTGGTGAAACAGAGTTCGGTCTTAAAGCGATTCCTGCCGGTGGTTACTGCCGTATCGAAGGCATGACTCCCCAGGATCAGATGCCAGAAGGTGAAGAAAATCGAGCATTCTTTACTGCATCGTCGCTCAAGAAGTTAATCGTTCTGGGCGCCGGTTCTTTTGCTCACTTTGTTCTTGGATTTCTTCTTATCTTCTCAATCTTCTTTGCCGTTGGTTATCAAGCTGTCCTTCCAGATATCTCTGAAGTCTCACCAAAATCTGCTGCAGAAGCCGCGGGATTTAAAGCCGGCGATCGCATCCTGACGATTGATCAAGAAGAGGTCGACAACTGGGCAACTGATTCAAAGAAGATTGCACAATCAGAGGGTCGCGAACTTACCTTCACCGTAGAACGCGATGGCCAAGTCCTTGCACTCAAAGCTGCACCGAGATACCTAGAGGAAGAGAATCGCTATCTGCTTGGTGTTGTCACAAAGATTGGAAACAAACGTGATGGATTTATTCCATCTATCCAGAATGCGACAAGGGCATCTTGGGCACTTGCTCGCGAATCCGTTAAATCACTCTTTACCTTGCCAGCAAAAGTTCCTGATTTATTCCGCCAGACATTTATGGGCGAGGAACGTGATCCCGATGGCCTCGTGGGTGTTGTCGGAGCTGCTCGAGTATCCGGTGAAGTGGTTGGCAGCGAGAACTTGGCCGGCAATCAAAGGTTGCAAACTTTTATCCTTATCGTTGCAAGTCTCAACATATTTGTTGGGCTCTTTAATTTACTTCCCTTGTTGCCACTCGATGGTGGACATATGGCGGTAGCTATTGCTGATGAAGTTCGGGCGCTGATTGCACGGATTCGAAAGAAGCCACGCCCTGCCGGAATTGATGTCAATGTATTAACACCGATAACGATGGCTGTATTTGTGGTCCTCGCCATTCTTACCGTTGTGCTGCTCGTGGCCGACCTCATCAATCCAATATCGCTCGGCCTCTGATCTTTAGCGAGATTTCACGAGATAGGGCAGAATACGGGTCATGGTTGATCTCGGAATTCCTAGCGCACCACCACCAACGCTCCATCCTCGCCGCAAGACGCGTCAGCTCAAGGTAGGCAGCGTCGGAGTTGGTTCCGAATCTCAGGTCAGCGTCCAATCAATGTGTACAACTCTCACATCTGATGTCAATGCAACGCTGCAACAGATTGCCGAGCTCACAGCCTCTGGTTGCCAAATCGTTCGCGTCGCAGTCCCATCACAAGATGATGCAGATGCACTCGCTCAGATTGCAAAGAAATCTCAGATTCCAGTAATTGCAGATATTCACTTTCAACCAAAGTACATCTTTGCTGCAATCGATGCAGGGTGCGCAGCAGTTCGTGTTAACCCCGGCAACATTAAGCAATTTGATGACAAGGTTAAGGAAGTCGCAAAGGCTGCAGGAGATGCAGGAATCCCAATTCGTATCGGTGTCAATGCCGGTTCATTAGATCCACGTCTGCTTGCAAAGTATGGAAAGGCGACCCCTGAAGCACTTGCAGAATCTGCGCTCTGGGAAGCATCACTCTTTGAAGAACATGGCTTTGGTGATATCAAAATTTCAGTGAAGCATCACGATCCTGTGACAATGGTAAATGCTTACAGAATTCTGGCTGCAAAGTGCGATTATCCGCTGCACCTAGGCGTTACTGAAGCGGGTCCAATCTTTCAAGGAACAATTAAATCTGCGACAGCATTTGGAATTCTCCTTGCAGAAGGTATCGGCGACACAATCCGCGTATCTCTTTCAGCGCCCCCTGTTGAAGAGGTAAAGGTCGGAATCTCGATTCTTGAATCTCTCAATTTGCGTCAACGTAAACTCGAGATTGTTTCTTGCCCATCATGCGGACGCGCGCAAGTAGACGTCTACACACTTGCCGAGAAAGTTCAGGCAGGACTTCAAGGAATGACTGTTCCACTTCGCGTTGCTGTTATGGGTTGCGTCGTAAATGGTCCGGGTGAAGCTCGTGAAGCAGATCTCGGCGTTGCATCAGGAAATGGCAAGGGCCAGATATTTGTTAAGGGTGAAGTCATTAAGACAGTGCCCGAAGCGCAGATTGTCGAGACTCTTATCGAAGAAGCGATGCGATTGGCTGAAGAGATGGAAGCCGCAGGCGTTCCATCAGGAGAACCTTCCGTCACTACCTCCTAATCGTCCGGTAGGGTTCGCATCATGTTGCGAATGTCTACCCTTTTCTTACGCACGCTCCGTGATGACCCAGCAGATGCTGAAGTTCCAAGTCACAGACTTCTTGTTCGCGCCGGATACATTCGCAGAATTGCAGCGGGCGTTTATTCATGGTTACCACTCGGCGTCATCACTCTTCGCAACATTGAAAATATTGTTCGCCAAGAGATGGATAAGGCAGGCTTCCAGGAAGTTCACTTCCCAGCGTTACTGCCTAAAGATGCATATGAGACAACTGGTCGATGGAACGATTACGGCCCAGATCTCTTTCGCCTTCAAGATCGCAAGGGCGCAGATTACTTACTAGGACCAACTCACGAAGAGATGTTTACCCTGATGGTAAAAGGCGAATACTCATCGTATAAAGATCTTCCACTTGCGCTCTATCAAATCCAAACGAAGTATCGCGATGAAGCTCGACCACGTTCAGGAATCATCCGCGGACGTGAATTCGTAATGAAGGATTCATACTCCTTTGACCTCACCGATGAAGGTCTCGTTGAGTCATATATGCGCCACCGTGCGGCTTATATTTCAACCTTCGATCGCCTACGTTTGAAGTACAACATTGTCAGCGCAGTATCTGGCGCCATGGGCGGATCAGCATCTGAAGAGTTCTTAGCTCCATGTGAAACTGGTGAAGACACTTATGTGCTCTGTGAAAAGTGTGGGTATGCCGCAAATGTTGAGGCGATGACAACTGTTGTTGCCTCAGGTGATGCATCTTCCGTTCCAGAGCTTGAAGTTTTTGATTCTCCAAATACTCCAACAATCGACACCCTTGTCGAACTGCTCAATGCCAAGTTCGGTGGGGGATATGACGGCTCGATGACCTTGAAGAATGTCATGTTGATGGCCGATGAGAAAGCAATCTCAGTTCTTGTTCCAGGAGATCGCGAAGTAGATCTCAAGCGCTTGCAGGCAAACCTCGCTGGTGTAAACGATATCCGTGTCTTTGAAGATGCCGACTTTGCAAAATTCCCAGGACTCGTCAAGGGATATATCGGGCCACAAGATGCAAAGAAGAATGGGATAACTGTCTACGCAGATCCACGTATTGCACCAGGTACTTCATGGGTAACTGG
>JACCDT011070444.1_pt1 | contig 22057 bp, 20 predicted proteins | sample 7446291 | NCBI WGS metagenome assembly JACCDT01 (sample SAMN15323446, study PRJNA562643) | freshwater metagenome | isolation source: river surface water | place: USA:Blue River Watershed | collected 2017-08-17 | reverse complement strand
TTTCAGGAAGACCAGCAAGATATAACTGCTTCATCCTTTCACACTCTGCCTTCAACTGGCTCAATTCAAAAGTTTGAGGTCCAGACTTACCTATCACTTTGTTGAAAAATTTCGAGGGAGACGACGGTGGTTTTGACATCATTACCCTGTCAACCCATCGTTCGAACAATTCCTCGCCAAGCGCGTATTTGCCTATGCGAATGCACTTGTCAATGCTCTCAATGTTTTCAGAAAATTGCTTTGAAAAGAAGGTCAAATCGATTCTATTCCAGCCGGTATCAGCGCATGAAACTTTCAAATCATGTGGAACTTCAAAACCCACAAAATCTTTGCAGTAGTGAAACAATTCATCCATTTCATGAGCAGGAAGATATTTCAGAAACTGCCATCCCTCAAATTCTGGTGCACTATCGATGACCGCTTCAGCAAGCATTTGTTTGGTTTCATCGTTACCCGCAGTTACAGCAAAATAGAAATTTTTGTCGTCTATTTCGTGCACTTCCCAGAGTAGCTTTTCATCGACAAGATTTAACTGCTTTTGCACCCACGATGCAAAATTATCCAGCCCGCCTACTTGCTCGTGTCTAGAATCCCAAATAGGTAGGCATAATTTCTCAAATGCAATCCAGAAGTTGCGGATGCGCTTCAATTTCTCTTCTTTGATTTTAAAATCAGGATCTTCTTTGTTAAACAAGTATTGCCAGCGCATCAATCTTCTCGCTTTTCATAAGCTCTAGTGCTCAAATCAGGAAAAGTTTTGTGCTTTGCTGCAAAGACAAGATCCTCTATCGTGACTGGAATCATTCGGTCTTCAACAAAAAGCTTTGGAGCAAATAGATTCAAAAACGGAGAAAAACGAGCCCAGAAAAAATGATAAAGCATCGGATAGAAACGCATAGCAGGTTCAGACTTAGCGTAATACGAAAAGTGTCTTTCGAAATTATTGTCCGCAAAAATGCTTTTCATATCAACATCAAATTTAGTACTGAAAAACATTAACATCCAGATAGCGTAGCGGCCATCGATTTTCAAATCATGGTTTAAGCGAGTATCCAAAGTCAGATCTTCGAGCTTTCGATTCGAGTATCCATGAACGAATTTAAATACTCGCTTCTCTAATTTAAGTTGCTCTTTAACGTCCATCATTGGCGCACCAAATAAACATAAAGCCCATTATCCTGACCTGAGATCAATACCAGATTCCCGCACAATTGCAAATCGCTTATCGAAAGCGGAACAGCAGTGCTCTGAAGCTCAGCAATACGTTTAATATCCTTACCTTTATATTCTAGCAAACCGACAAAACCATTCTCTTCGACTGCTATCAAGCCGTTATTGACACAGAGCTTTCTGGCACCCTTTAAGGCTATCTTTGGCTGCTCACCCTCCTTTATCGATGGCGATGAAACAAACAACGAATTGTCACCCATGAATTTGCCTTGAATGTAATAAATAAATCCATGATCTATGGCTAAATCTAAAACACTTTGATGCATAGCCGTATGAACGAACTTCGCATCCTTAGGTAAAGTAATTTTGTCTTTAAATCTTTGCAGTCCAAAAAATCCAGCCGGAGCAGTGACAAGAGTTCTGCCATCACTGGCGATGGTATCTACACTTTCGTTTTTCAGCAAATTCTCAGTGCCAGTTGATACCACCCCATCTTCACCACCACAAAGGAAGTCGCCTTGAAAAAACACAGGTGCAGAAGTGAGTCTTGGACAAGCGACGCTCGTAATTTTCTTTGCTTGAGGTGCTAGCTTCCAAATTGCAAGACTGTCGTCGGTTTTAACTGCCAAGCCGCTTTCATCCACGCGGACATATCGTATAGACGTAAGATCCACGACCTTTTTGCAGTTTGAAAGATTAGATAGACTCGATGCGAATATTCCGGATTGAGCACCAATAAATAATTGTCCAGTTCGTTTGTCTACATGAGCACTGACAATGTTATTTGGAAACAATAGAGTTGCAGCAACGACTGGTTTATCTTTCAAATCTAAAACAACAAATTGACCATCCTGGGTGGTGGCACAGGCTTTATTGTTTTCGATGGCCAAACTCAATACTGGCGATGCGCTTTTCCAAAAATTCTGTTCGACAATTTTAGGCGAACCTAAATCAGCAAGGTTAAGGGTGACAATTCCGGTAGTGCCATAAATAAAAGCAAGATTGTTTTGAACTTTGACACCATTTGCTCTGAAGTTTGGAACTGTTAATGTCGAGGCTTCGCGGGCACCACATCCGGTTAGCTCAAATATTTTAATTTCTTGCTCTTTCTCTGGCTTGCTCGATGCCACCACAACGGTACTGTCATTGCATCCCACATAGTCTGGCTCGACATGAGGCATTGTATGTTTGCTTGAAATAACTGGAAATTCTGGATCTTTCAAAAGCATTAACCTGAGCCCGTTAACGGTGTCGGACGAAACCAGAAAGTCCTGGTTCGAGCACATGTTTCCGATTTCACAGGGACCATTTGGATGATTAGTACTATCGTCGAATTTGAGCAAGCTCAGCTTGTTTTGCTCTTGTTTTAAAATTTGCAGACCATCCAATTTGGATGCGACATAAACTAAGTCACCTCGTTGCAACACGTGCTGCACCGCACCTCGATGGCCGTAGTTTGCAATTTCTGTTGGAACCTTCGCATCAGTTATGTCGATTACGCGCAAGCCGCCTCGACCGTCGGCTACATAGATTGACTTGCCACCCTGACCAAAACTGATTTCTTGAATTTTACTGAGCAACAATATTTTGCTTAGCTCTTTTGGATTTTTCAGGTCGCTTATGTCGTAAAAATGTAGTTCCGGACCAGTTGAAAACGCAACGAGATTTTCGTGCAGTGCACATGCCGAAAGCGTTCCGCCCAGATGTCCTGCAAGTTCAAGATTTTTAGTTGGTGGAATTCTTGGAACGTCAAATGTAGGTCCGGCTGTTACGTCATATCCTGAGTACCATTTGGTAAATGTAGTTAGTTTTTTCAACTGGGATCTGTTTTTGAACATCATCGACGTCAGTGCCACAAGAGCAAGACAAATGGTGGCAATCATGAACCATCGAAGAAATTTCATTTAGTGTGCCTAAACTTTCACCCCTTGCTCAGCAGAAAGCAAGGCAGGAAGATTTTCTCTATCGGTCACGATTAATAACTTATCGCCGCTTGCAAGTACCAAATCTGGTGGCGGGTTCCAGTCAACATCTTTGTGACGCTGGTGCATAATTATAGTAGCTTCGTGCTTGCGTCTTACGTCATCAATCTTTTCGTTGATGAAATGGCTGCCTTCTTTTATCTCTAATTGAAAAGCGTTGATTAACTTATCGCCAAAAGAAAATGAAGACAAAATGCTATCGCTCAATGCCGCTTGTGCAAACACTGGGGCCGATAGTGCCGATGCGCTGAAGACACTATCTATGTCGAAAGATTGTTTTACTTTGTCTGCAAGTGATTGATCAAACATGCGCATCACTACTCGAATTTTTGGTGCCATGTTTTTTGCGGTCAGTGCTGTGTCTAAGTTTGCCAAATCCTGGTCGGTCAAGACCATTATCGCTTTGGCTTTCTTCACGTTAGCTTTTTCAAGCAAGGCTGGGTTACTCGAATCTCCAATAATGACCGGAACTTTACGCTTTTCAAACTCTGCACTTGCATAAAAATCCACTTTGCGCTCGATACAAACAAGTTGTTCGCCGAAGCTCAAAAGGTAATCGGCAACTCGTTGTCCTACATTACCCAACCCGCAAACAATAATGTGATTTTCGTATGATTCGGCAATCATTTCCTGCCACTCCCTGGTAAAGTTTTGTCTTTGCAAAATGAGGTGACCGAGTTTTACTACTCCGTCGGCGATAACTAATAAGCCGAGTATCGGCAATCCAAAAAATACAGGCACCAGACGCCAGTCGTCCACAAAGGGAATAGGCTGCTCAAAAAAGGTCATGAGCATAACGTCGTAAGCAATGCTCAAATAACTTTGTTGATGCAGCGGCAAATCAGCACGCGGATAAACGTTATACAAAAGCAGAGTAGATAACAAAAACGCCGACACGGCTACAATGATAAAGGTAGTGAACCCTCTAAAAAAAATGCAAAGCAGGCGAAAATTTTGTACCAACGATTTATGCATGATTCTTTACCGCGTCAACGCTATCTTTTTAAACATGATTGAATGAAAAGAGCGTTTGAAACTTCTAGAGCGCAAATTATATAGGTAAAGCTATCTTGAATACTGAAAAATCAGCCGAACCAAAAGCAAAAAGACAATTCAACTGGAGCTGGAAAAGTCTACTTAAGGGACTGGCGCAACTTTATTGCTTCTATGTGATTATAGCCGCCGTTTGTCTTTACTTTTGTGCAGACAAACTAGCGCTCTTTCCAAGCTCAGACTTGACCGACAAAAACAAAATTTTGGCGTACATGAAAGCCAAATTTAATGCGACGGCTCAAGAGGTCAAGTTTCCAGCCAAAGATGGCAAAAATCTCGTCGGTTGGTATTTTCAAAATAGCGCCAAAAAAGACGCTCCAGTCGTGCTTGTCAGTCACGGCAATGCTTCAAATATAGAATGTCGAGTGGGAATTGCAGCATATTTGCTCTTAGCTGGGACCTCTGTATTCCTTTATGACTACAGGGGTTATGGCGAAAGCCAAGGAGAGGCCAGTCTCAAAAATTTAGTTCCCGATGCGCACTCCGCCTACGATTATCTGATTAGTGGCATGCATTACAAACCTGAGCAAATAATTTTGTATGGCGAATCTATTGGCTGCGGCGTCACTTCGGACCTTGCTCAACAAGTTGCATGCAAAGCAGTAATTTTGCAATCGCCCTTCACAAACCTCTGTCAAGCTGGAAAAGACCATTTATTTTTCTTACACACACTGCCCGATTTTGTATTTCCGCTGTGCGTGCCGGCTCTCGACAATTTGAGTTATGTAAAAAAAGAGCACCCGCCCCTTTTAATTATCCATGGCGAGAAAGACACCATCTTGCCTTTCGCTTATGCAAAAGAGCTTTTTGCCGCTGCAACAGAGCAAAAGACATTGCTTCCAGTACCGCAGGCGGGTCACAATGACGTTTATGAATATGCAGATTCAGGATTACTTGCAGGTCTAATTAAATTCGTTTCGAGCCTGAAATAACGAACATAATTTGATAAATTAAGCAAAGTTTCTGGGTATGTTCTAGATTCAAGTCAAGAGGCGTAGGAGTTGGTCCGTGGCTAAAACTGAAACTAAAAATAAACTATTTCTGGCACTAGCAGTGAGTATCGCTCTTTGTTCGCTTAGCAATACGGCAATAGCAGCAAAAGGTCCGTTGAGTCCTGATGCAAGAATCAAAAAACAATATTCGCGAATAGATTCTGCACTCAAGAGCGGCAGTCTCACGCAAGACCAAGCTGATTCACTGAAAGCAAATGTGGCAGATATCCAAAGAGATGTTGATACTAAAAAGGCATCCAATGGCGGTTCGCTCAAAGCTGAAGATTTAAAAACAATCGAATCTCAGTTAAACGAAAACAGCAATCAAATACAAGCAGCTCAAGCTGGCGGCTCTAAAAATGTTAATGGATCTAATACGCTTGGAGCTAAATGGGCAAAAGGCGCTGATGGTGCTCAGAACCCAAATAAATTGAAAAAAGAAATGAAGGCAGAAGAAAAGCGCGAATTGCGTCAAGAAAAGCAAGCGCTCGAGCAGAAAGTGGAAAATCAACAGCTCGACTATGAAAAACAAATGGTCGAAAAGCTAGGCGAACAACGCCCGGAAATTCAAAAGAAAAAATCCGACTTGCAAGATATTCGCAAAGAATCAGGCGCTGACTAATGAAACTGAAAAAAAATATTCTTGCACTAGCATTGACACTAACGTTTATTGCTTCAGGTTCGCTTTGCACAAGCGTTTCGGCTGAAGAAAAAGCGGCTGTCAAAAACACAATCTTTCTGAATTTCATCACAAGTGGTGAAAAAGCTTACAACGAAGCGCGCTACGAAGAAGCAGAGCGTCTTTGTAATGAAGCGATGAAAGAAGCGAAAGGTCCCAAAGGCGATAACGTCATGCTTGTGCGCGGTTTGATTGACCTTTCTACAATCACAATGAATCAGGGCAAATATACCGAAGCAGAGAATTATTGCAAAGAAGCCCTTGAAGCCATAGAAAAAGACCCAACCATGGGATCTGAGTCTGCCAATATGGCTATGGTGATGAACAACTTTGCTGCTCTTTATGCCAGCTTGAGCCGCATGGATGAAGCCGAGACTTTTTATAAACAAGCAATTGAAGTCGGCGAAAAACTCTACGGAAAAACCAGTCCCAATGTTGCAATAGGCTGGTTGAATCTGGGACAACTTTATTACGACTGGGGTAAATACAAAGAATCGCGCGAAGTGTTAGAGCATGCCCTTTCTACTTTCAAAACGCCTGAATCAAAAGCTACTATGTTCTACGCAGTCTGTTTGCACCACATGGGTGAAGTGAACAGACTAGAAGGCAATTACAAATTATCAGAGCAATATTTTAAGCAAGCCATAAGCGAAGCGGCAACATCAATTGGCAAGAATCACCCGTATTATGCCGGTGCCATGCAAAATCTTGGCGAGTTGTACACTAGACTTGGTCGCTACAAAGAAGCTGAAACTTTGTACAACGACGCCCTTGCAATTTATGAGCGTCAACCCAATCCTGAATTTCCGGGTAAAGCAAAAATTTGGCACGAGCTTGCATTTTTATATGAAGAACAAGGCAAATACGCCCAGGCTGAAGAAATGTGCAAGAAAGCACTTGAGTTGCGCGAAAAAATCTTTGGCAAAAAACATGGCGAGTATGCAGCCAGTTTAAATTGTCTTGCCACCATTTATGCAAGTGAAGGTAAGTACACTGAAGCTGAGCCACTGCTCAAAGAATGTCTTTCTATTCGCGAGCGTGTTTACGGCATCGATAATCCTAAATCAATTCGAACTTTGAAGAATCTTGGCTCGCTTTATACCGATGAAGATAAGCTTGAATTAGCTGAGACCACGCTCAATAAAGCACTTAAATATGCTGAGCGCAAATTCAAACCAGACCATGCCGACATCACAGATATTGTGCGTGAGCTTACAGAAGTCTATGAGAAGCAAAATAAAATAGCCGAAGCTATTCCAATGTCTCAACGAGCGCTTGCCTCTCTTGAAAAAAACTTTGGTCCTACAAGCGTTCGTTATGCAGAAGGTCTGCGCGAAGTAGCATCGCTTACAGTAAAGCAAAACAAGTTCAAAGAAGCGCTTGCAATGTACAAAAAAGCGCTTACTATTGACGAAAAAGAACTTGGCGCAAATAGCACTACCGTAGCCAAAGACTTAAGCGCTTTGGCACATGTTTACACCCTAATGAAAGACACAGCCAATGCAAAAGAGGCAGAAGCAAAGGCTGAAAAAATCAAAGCCACATTGCCTGGAAACAAATACTCAAATGAAGTAAGCGAAGCCTTTAAGAACAATCAACGTGTCGTCGAGCGCCCATTCAAGCCGGTCGGCAACAAATACGCCTTAGTAGTTGGAATCAGCAATTTCGAAGATAAAAGTATTAACTTACGTTATGCCGCAAAAGATGCCACAGATTTTGCTAATTTTCTAACTACACGCGGAAACTTCAAAGCTGATAATGTCAAATTACTTACCGATGAGAATGCTACTCGTCAGGGCATCATAGATGCACTGGGCAAAAAATGGCTTGGCAGTAAAGCAAATTCAAACGACCTGGTAATTATTTACGTTTCAAGCCATGGTAGTCCAGCCAAAGAAGAAGCAAACAAAAATAATTTTCTGGTGGCATATGACACTAATAAAAATTCTTTGTTAGCTACAGGCATACCAATGCAATGGTTATCGCAAATAATCAAAGACGAAGTTCGCTCAGATAGAATAGTTTTAGTTCTAGACGTCTGTCACAGTGGCGCTGCGCGTCAAGGCGAAAAGACCTTGTTTAGAGAGCCAGGTATCAATATGCGCAATGTTACATTTGGTGCTGGACAATCGATATTATGTTCGAGCTTAGCCGATCAGGTATCCTGGGAATCGAAAAAATATCCAAATAGCGTGTTCACCAAACGTCTCATAGAAGGCTTAGTTTCACAGGGCGATAAGACTACTCTGGTTCAAGCTTACGAGTATATTAAAGACAAAGTGGAATCAGAAGTAATGACAGATCGTGGTGAGCGTCAAACACCCATTCTCGATACATCACTTTGGGAGGGCGACAATGTAATGATTGCCGTTCCCCTTGAAAGTCAATCAAAAGACAAGGTAAGCAACAAATGAAAAAACGTCTCTCTGCTCTTTTGCTAGCACTATCTGTGGTGCAAGTGCAATCAACATTTGCCTGTACAGATTTTGCCATCGCCTCTAAAGATGGTGGCATAGTGGTAGGACGCTCAATGGAATGGGGTGACGATTTAGGCTCGCGAATCAACTATTATCCAGCCGGACAAAAACGCGCTTCCACAGCGCCTGGAGACAAAAAGGGCAAAGAGTGGATATCCAAATATGCTTACTTTGGAATCGATGCGTATAAACAAGATCTGGTTATTGACGGGCTCAACGACCAAGGGTTATCGATGGGCATGCTCTGGTATCCGCCAGCCGTTTATCAAACAATCAGCGAAAAAGATGCAGCCAATGCCGTTTCTGTTTTTGATCTTGGCTTTTATATTCTTGGTAATTTTAAGACCGTCGCTGAAGTCGAACATGATTTGCAATCCACAAAAATTTGGGGCGCTGCAAATCCCAAATGGCCGCTAAATCCTTCTGTTCATCTAGCTTTGCACGATGCCACAGGAAAGAATTTGGTAGTCGAATTTTTGGATGGTCAAATTTTTTGTCACGACAATCCAAATAGTGTTTTGACCAACACTCCTGATTTCCCCTGGCATATTACAAACTTATCTAACTACATTTCACTTACACCAGACACTCCGACCCCGCTTCATGTGCGAGGTGCGGTCATTTCACCAAACGGACAGGGTGGTGGCTTTGTCGGCATCCCAGGAGACTGGACTCCACCATCGCGCTTTGTGCGGACTTCTTGCATGCTTACATATGCAGACCCAGCCAAAACAACAAATGACGGTTTGATTCAAGCTCAACACATGCTAAATGCAGTCGATATTCCCAAAGGAGACGTCAGAGATAAGTCGACCGGTTATAGCGATTATACGCAGTGGGCTTTAGTGAAAGACTTGAAGAATAAAAAGCTTTATTACCGCAGTTACGAAAATTTGTCTTTGCGTAGCCTCGACTTAAAAGAATGCGCCAGTGCTGCAAAAATGGAACCAGTCTCAATTAAGTAGAAGCCCATAGACAATTAAGTATCAAACAGACATTGTTTAATGTTTAGCTTGTCAAGCGGACGGGTAAGTCATATTGTTTGGGGCTTTCTAGCATGGACGTGCCTTCATGTCACAGATTGATGCACCCGGGGTTGAAGCGAGCGCGCACTTAACAGATTCGTCGCCAATGGACTTGAGTTTTCCAGGTGGCAGTCGTCTTCGTGGCATAAAAATTGATTGTGTTTCCAAAACATTCAATCCACCAAAGCTTTATCTCAAAGCTGGTCAGAGCAAACTCAAAGTGGTGGCCCTGAAAGAATTTAGTCTCGACATCGTGGCTGGCGAAGCGATGGGTATCATCGGTCCAAACGGTGCTGGCAAGACCACACTTATGGGATGCTTGCTTGGCTTTTTAAGGCCAGATTCCGGGACTATATTAATAGATGGATTGCCGCCCAATTCTCTTCCCATAAAAGAAATAATCGGCTACTTGCCGGAGCGCCTCAATTTCGACAACTGGATGACAGCAAGACGTTTTGTCACGCACCATCACGAGCTTGCATACCAACCTGAAAATACACGCGAAAAAGATGTGGAAGACTTACTTACTGCCGTAGGTCTTGATTCAAAAAAATGGGATTTGCCTGTGGGCAACTTTTCGCGAGGCATGTTGCAACGAGTTGGACTTGCTCAAGCACTTGTGGGCAAGCCTAAATACTTATTTTTGGACGAACCAGCATCGGGAGTCGATCCCGGAGGGGTACTTTCAGTGAGACAAGTGCTCAAAGATCTTAAGTCCAAAGGCATGACTATTGTCATAAACTCGCATCAGTTAGATCAGATTGAAAAAATTTGCGACCGAGTCGCTTTTGTAAAAGGAGGCAAGCTTGAAGCGCTTGAAGATCTGGTTGAAACACAGTCGCACAAACGCGAAATTGCCATAAAATTCGTAAGCGATCAAAATCGCATGCCAAATAAAGAAACGCTCCAAGACATAGCTTTTGAATGTCAGTCCCAATTAATAGAACTAAATTATTTTGTCGCACATTTTTCAGTTAATAACAACGACGCACTCTGTCAGTTAATTAAATTGCTCGTAAGCAAAGATTATCCGGTGCTGGAAGTTATTCCCCAATCGAATCGCCTGGAGCGATATTTCAAGGAGGAAAACGCATGAAGGATAGTGTAATCAACAAAGCTCTCTTCAAGGCAACTATTGAAGAATGGCGATATAACCCGGCGTTTATCCCACTTATGGTCATAGGCTACTTATACCTGATTGGATATGCGATTATTTCTGTTACTTTTGTAAGTGCTCCCATTCATGAAGCAACTTTTTCATCAGTCTTTTGCACAGCCGCTCCATGTGTCGCTTTGCTTGGTACTGGTATCATCGGTCAGAATGTTTCATCAGGTATTTTGTCAGTATTATTTGCAAGACCTATAAGGCGATATAGTTATGTTTTAACTCGTTGGCTGGCACTATCTGTAGCATCATCAACTCTTTGTCTGATTTTGCTTTTAATAGAACAAGTGGCAGGCATGGCAGCTTTTCCAGGAGTGCTACCTGACTTCAACACAGTGTGTCAAGCAGTCGAGCGAGTAAGTATGTGTTTTGGACTATCAGCCACATTCATTATGTTTTCTTCTGTTCTGCCAAGTGTAATAAACTTGTCGGCGTGGATTGTATTTTGTTTTGTATCGAACATAATTGTCGAAATAGCACATATGGAGCCATATTTGTTACACAATTCGTATGGTAGCGAGCTTGGTCGCAAGCTTGGGGAATTTGTTATTCCAATCTGCAAAGAACTGGCACAGCCTCTTCAATCAATTGCTTTTCCATATATCGATCTTTCTTTTCTGGCTCATACAGCATCGATAAGTTGGTTTGCGGTATTCACCTATTTTTCCAATCTTAGTTTATCTCTTCTCATTGCGATCATTGTAATGAATCGCAAGGAGGTCTCTTATGCAAGTAAATAAGAAAATCGCCACTGAAATGTTGCCATCGAGTTTAGTGGCAGTCGTTATTGTATTGTTTTTGGCACGAACTGGCAGTGGCATTTATGAGCGTTTAAATCCATGCCAATTTATGAGCAGAGATCTGGTGCAGTGGAGAGAACCGCTTGCAGGTTTAACAGAATCGAGAACGACTGGAAAGCCTGTATTCATCTATTTTTCTGGAGCCGCATATTTACCCAAGGAAGAACAGTACAGACGTAATTATTTTAGCGATCCAAAGATTGCTGATGCTATAAACGCAAAGTATGTTCCAGTTAAGGTTTGGGATAAGTCGCTTGGAGACACACCCAAAGATCCGATAGTAAACCAAATGCAATCAAAGTATTTGCAGTGGTATTCTCAGCCAGCAATACAAGTGGTGCCAGTTGAATGCCAGATGGTACAAAACGAGCATTACAGATTGCCACACTTTTACTCATATGGTTCTGTCGCTCCCAGAAATACAATGTTCAATTTTTTAGACGAGAACGCAAACTGGCATCCATTGCCGATTTCACCATCTCAAGTAGTAAAATGGACTCGCATAGAAGAGGCGCAAACAAAAGCCAATTTAGAGCGCAAACCTATCTTGTATTTCTTTGCCCGCCACAATGATAAAGAATGTAACGAGGCTATGCGTGAGCTTTTCGACGATGATAATTGTGAGCATCAGCAGCTCAAGAAATACATTTGCTGCATGGTTTATGATCACACACCAACAGGTGCAAAAAATTCACGGGCAGTCGATGGCTTAGTCAGCAAATATAAAGTCCAGTCCTATCCTACATTTATTGTGGATAGAGCCTCAGTAGCTGGTCAAAATGATAAAGTAATCGGATACCGCGGGCACGATTCAATGGAAGAATTTCTTGCCAACAATAAGTAGTCAGTGGTTAACTGATGCGCTCAAAACAACGGGGGTTTTGGCAGATGCTCGCGTGCTTAAAATCGAGCGAGTAGATTTCGACCATATTCCCTCTTACTTAAGCCGAATTGCAAGATACAAGCTTGTATATGACAAAGAATGCGATGCGCCCAAAAGCATCGTTGTAAAAGTGCAGCCTGACCAAGAACCCTTTAAATCAGTCGAGCAATTGTATCTAGCTTTTGAGCGCGAGATTTATTTTTACGACAAAATTGCGCCCAAATTGCCTAATTCTTTTGAATTACCTCGTTGTTATTTTGCCGAGTACAACACAAAATCACATCCGGGAATTCTAGTGTTAGAAGATATGAGCCATCTTGAAGCTGGCGACCAGATACAGGGTCTGACTTACAAACAAATAGAATCGGCAATTAGACGAATAGCCTGTCTGCATGCCACCTTTTGGGATGAGCGTCTCAATCAATTTAGCTGGCTTTGCGAGCGCAACTATATGATGATTGACAGATACAGCGAGTTCTATGGGCTCTTCAAAGAAAAATATCAAAATCGAATAGACGACGAATCGCTTAAAATTGGCGACTTAATTGCCCAATCTCTTGATGAACTGTTGGCACTAGCAGCCTCGCGTCCGCAAAGCCTAGTACACTGCGATTTAAGGGCTGACAATTTAAGATTTGGCAAAGGAGACGAATTGGTCATTTTCGATTGGCAGTTAATCACAAAAGCATTGCCAGGGTTTGACCTTGGTCGATTGCTTGGCGAAAACAGAGATTTAACAATGGACGAACAAATTAGTCTGGTCGAAGTCTGGCATCAAACACTTTCTTTCTTTGCCAAAGACTATATAAAAGGATATTCAAAAGACGACGCCTTATTCGATTACAAGCTTGGTTTAGCTCTTGCAACACATGTGCCTGTAATTAATGCTGCCATGTTGAAAGACGCAAATCCACGCACACAAAAGCTAGTTGACCTCATGGCGTTTCGTTTTTTTAAATGCGCAAAGGCAATGAAACTGGGCGAATTTGTCAGTTCGACCCAAAGTTAATCTAAAGCAAACCCAAAGGGCAAGCTCGCTTTACAAGGGACGGGTAAGATGAATTATAGGACTAATTGTTTATCTGCGGGAAATTTAAGTAATGGCTGAACTTGCACTTAACCCGGTGTCGCCCCTGCTCGACGGTCAGGGCATACTAATTGATTCTGTAGTCAAATCGTTCAAACCGTCTATTCGCAACATTATTCGCATGGGCTCCCGCAAAAGAGTGCTTGCCCTTAATGAAATAAGCCTCAAAGTTTTGCCAGGCGAAGCGTTAGGTGTTATCGGTCCAAACGGAGCTGGCAAGACAACACTGATGGGCTGTTTGCTTGGCTTTTTGCGCCCCGAAAAAGGCTCTATTTATATTGAAGGACTACCGCCTGAATCTTTGCATATCAAAAAACTGATTGGCTATTTGCCTGAGCGACTGACTTTTGACCGCTGGATGACAGCCATTGAATTTGTTTCTTACCATCACGAACTTGCAGGCATGCCACAAGACACAAGACAGCAGGATGTGGAAGAGCTACTTACAAAAGTGGGGCTTGATTCCAACGTCTGGACATCGCAATTGTCACGTTTTTCACGAGGCATGTTGCAGCGTTTGGGGCTGGCTCAGTCTTTAATTGGCAAACCAAAATATTTGTTTCTAGACGAGCCTGTATCTGGCGTGGACCCAGGTGGTGCACTTCAGATTTGACAAATATTAAACGAGCTAAAAAAAGCTGGTATGACTATCGTGGTCAATTCGCATCAATTAGACCAGGTGGAAAAAATTTGCGACCGGGTTGTTTTTGTAAACAAAGGCAGAGTAGAAGCGGTTGAAGATCTGCTTGAACCAGATCATCAGCGAAGATTAGTCTTAATCAAATTTGATAGTCACGAAGGCGAATTACCTAATGCCGAAAAACTGTCTAATATCGCAAGACAATGTGGTGCCGAGGTGACATCCTTCTCCTTCTTGCATGCCACAGTAGAAGTTAGAGACAACAAAGCGCTTGTCACCTTGGTGAAAACTCTGGTTGGCGAAAATCATCCGGTACTAGAAGTGGTACCACAATCTGGCCGCCTGGAGCGGTTCTTCATGGAGGGTAAGTCGTGAACAGGACAATCTTTCGAACTACCCTAAAAATGTGGTGTTCAAGTGCTGGAATTATAAGCTTATGTGGCTTGTATTTCTTATGCCTGCTTGGTTATTCAGTCTGCAATATTATATTCACAGAAAGACAAATACCAGAGCCGACCTTCGTCCACACTTTCTTTTTGCTGCCATTTATTTTTGCTCTGGGCACAGGCATCATTGGCAAAGATATTTCAAGTGGTGTCTTATCCACAGTCTTTTCACGCCCAATTGCCCGCACTAAATATGTGATGGCGAAGTGGCTTGCTCTGTCGGTAGCTACAGGTGTAATTGCGGTTGCTTTATCTCTTTGTGAGCAGGCAATAGTGAGCGTTACCTATTTTTATATGCCAGACGTCAATTTGTTTACCACTATAGCAGAGCGAGTTTCGCTTTGTTTTGGTCTATCGGCCACCATGGTCGGCTTGTCGAGTCTATTTTCCGGTAACAAAAACATGGTGGTGTGGTGTGTATTGTTTGGTGGCATGTTCCTTTTAATTCAACTAGCACAAGCACTGCCTGGCATGTATTTTGGCAGCTATTTCAGTCTTGCCTGGATGGCTCAGTTTACTCCGATCGTAAAAGCGATAGGAGAATTCACCACATCTATCTGTCTGCCATGGCTTGATATGACGATGGTGGCAAATACTCTGATACCATCGGCGGCGACAATACTTGGTTATAGTTTTACTGTATTTTTGATGCTCACCATAGCGATATGGCGAATGAATAATCTGGAGGTCTCATATGCTCAACAATAGTAAAAGCATAAAAGCTCCTTCCAGAGCCACGGCGGTGTGGCTACCAATAGCGTGTGTATTGTTATTTGGTGGCAAACTGATAGCAGATCAATTTGAAGCCAAATTCCCACCATCCTTTCATGACCATGTACAGTGGCGCAATATAGAAGATGCTAAAAAAGAAGCACAGGCAAGACAAATGCCTATTCTTGAAGTAATAACAAATAATGTAAATGGAGAGCATTTCAAAACCCTAGAGCGTTATTATTTTAGCGACCCGACTCTGGCTAAAATCATAAATACAGACTACATACCTGCTCGAAGTATATCTACCAATTCCAATAATCAATGGGGACCCTCATATCACTATGAACGAGACCCCAAATCTAAAGTCGATTACGCCACAGTGCGTGTCGTTCCACTCGATTTGCAAGAGCGCTCTTGTGACGAATACAGGCTACCGCACTTGTATCACACGCCTGGATTCAAACAAACTGTTTTAAATTTTCTGGCTGAAAACAAGCAGTATAACTATGGTGGATATAACTCAATCATAGCCAAACATAATTGGTGCAAGCTATCTGAAGTCGAAGCCAAAGCAAAAACTGACAAGAAAAAAATCCTATATTTCTTCTATCAACAATACGATGATAATTGCTATAACGTTATGCGTTATCCATTTGACGACTACGATAAAAAGAAACTTCTAGAAAAACATTTTGCTTGCTCGATTGTTTTGGATCGTACTTCGCCAGTAGCTAAAAATCCAAAATATGTAAATGAACTGGTAAAAAAATATGAGGTGCAATCGTATCCAACACTAGTATCTGTAGATGCGAATACAGGCAAGTTCGAGAAACTCGGCGGGACCTGCAATAGAAGTGAAATTGACGAATTCCTCAAAAAGGAATCTAAAAACTAGATGCAGCGCAAAGCAAGAAGACTAAAGAGCGCAATTCTGTCAATTGCTTTAGTTCTGTGTACTTCTTCTCTAATTCAGACACAAATTAATTGTCTTGCACAGGAATCACAACCACTCGAAGATTCAGCTCTGCTTATTGAAGGAGAGCCTGGTTTTAAAAAACCTGAAAAGGAATCTGAAGAAGTGAAAATAGAAAAACCCAAAATTTCCCAAGGTGTTGAAATCTATTTTTCGACTATGTTTAATCTGCTAATTGCAGGCGGCGTAGTCTTAGTTATAGTCGGCATCTACACTGCCACCAAAAAGAAAAAATAATTTATTCAGTTTCAAGTTCGGTTTTTGCTTCAAGTAATGCAGCACGATCTTCTTTGCTCACTCTTGGGTAATGCAAATTCAAGTCTTTAATACGTGAGCCAATAATTTCAGACACAATTATTCTTGTGCTTGGCTTATGATCAGCCGGAACTATGTACCAAGGTGCCCATTTTGTGCTTGTATTGTTAATGCAGTCTTCGTAGGCTTTAATATATTCGTCAAAAAATTTGCGCTCTTTTAAGTCGGCTGCACTAAATTTCCAGTTCTTTTCTGGGTTATCGATTCGCTTTAAGAGTCGATTTTTCTGCTCGCCTTTAGAAACATTCAAAAAGATTTTGATTACTTCAATTCCATTGTCGACCAAATATTTCTCAAAATTGTTGATTTGATCGAAGCGGTCTTTCCAAAAAGTTTTTGTCATTACTTCTTTGGGCAATTTTTGTTTTTTGAGCATCTCGGGATGAACCCGCACGACAAGTACTTCTTCGTAGTACGATCTATTGAATATACCAATACGTCCACGCTCGGGCAATTTCTTTGCACAGCGCCAGAGATAGTCATGATCGAGTTCTTCAGAGGAGGGACTCTTAAAAGCAGTTACTTCGCATCCCTGTGGATTAACACCCGACATCACATGTGCGATGGTGCCGTCTTTTCCTGCCGCATCGAGAGCTTGAAAAAGAATTAGCACACCATAAACATCTTGAGCATATAGTTTGCTTTGCATTTTAGCTATCTTTTCTGTGCTCTGTCTCAGAGCTTGTTCTGCGATTTCAGGTGTTAGCCCTTTGATTTGCATTTTGGCATCAAAGTCAGACAAAAGTTTTATTTTTTTGCCTGGCTTAGCCAGGAACTCATTGACCAAAATGTCTTTCATTTTCATAGATTTGTTTTCAATACTTCCTTGATTGAGATAGAAATAGTTTGGCAAATACGCTCAAGCGGCAATTCGTTGGGCAGCGTACCAAATGGACGCTCGACCTCTTCGGCTAAAAATTCAAGCGACAACATAAAATAGCTATTGAGTATTACAGCAAGAATAGTGTACTGATCAAGAGTGGGCACGAGCATCCAGGGGATAAGCAGCAAGTTTATAGCGATACCAATCCACAAGATTAGTTTGTACGAGCCCGATATAGGAGAAGCTAAAATGCGCTCACTCGCACCGCAAATGTCCATGAACGCGCGTGCATGATTGTCTAATTGCATCTGCTTGAAAGAGTCAATTTTGCCTTCAACACGCCAACGCTCTAAATATTCAAAAACGCGACGACTAAAATAAAGAGGCAGATGCTGGACGTCGTCTGGCACTTCCATGCATTTTCTAAGGGCATCATCCACAGTGCCACGCAAATGGTGCATGAGCGATATATTGAAGTTAGACAGCATCAAACCAAATTGCGATTTTTCATTGCTGTCTATATCGACATAAAGATCTGCTTTAATACACAAATTGCGAGTCTCGTTAACCAGTTGTCCCCACAATTTACGTGCTTCCCACCAACGCTCATAAGCACTGTTATTTCTAAAAATTAGCAACAAACCAATGATGGACGAAGTATATAAAACTGCGTCAGCCTCAACAATTTTTTTTGCCGGAAAATAATGGTCATCAAACCAGACAACACAAGCAGAATATAAGACCATAAAAAGCATCACAAGCCAAAATGCCGATTGTCCGGGAGCAAGAAAGCGGATGAAGCGAGACAGTTTAGTCATTTTAGTTTTTACTGAACCTTGCCTATAATCAAATCTTCAAGTATTTGTCCGTCTCTGACTTTTACAATTCGTCTGGCGCAAGCTGCCGTTTCTGGATCGTGTGTAACAAGAATAACCGTTATTCCTTCTTCTGTCAGTTTGGTAAACAAACTCATTATTTCTTTGGCTGTATGACTATCAAGTGCACCTGTGGGCTCGTCAGCAAGTAATATTCGCGGCTTATTTACGATGCTACGAGCAATTGCCACCCTTTGTTGCTGCCCTCCAGATAACTCGCTTGGCTTATGATGTATCCTGTTTCCAAGTCCTAAATCTTTAAGCACCTGCTCGGCACGCATCATTCTTTGCTCCTTTGACATGCCCGCGTATACAAGAGGAAGCATAACGTTGTCGAGGGCAGACATACTTGGCAACAAGTTAAACTGCTGAAAAACAAATCCAACGCTTTTATTTCTGATTTCAGCTAACTCGTCTTCGCTTCTTGTACTTATGTCGGTTCCATCAAGTAAGTATTGCCCCTGACTAGGGCGGTCAAGACAACCAAGCAAATTCATCAAAGTCGATTTGCCCGAGCCCGATGTGCCCATAATGGCAACATACTCGGCCTCTTTGATTTTCAAGCTGACGCCCTGAAGTGCATGAACAGGCTCAGCGCCCTGATTGTACGTGCGCCAAACGTCTTTTAACTCGACTAAATACTCAGACACTAATCAGACCTCAAAGCCACGATTGGATCTAATTTAGCTGCAGTACGAGCTGGATAAATTCCAAAAAATAATCCGATACCAAGCGAAACGAAAAAGCTAAGCAAAATGGAGTCAAGGCTCACAACTGCTTTCCAATTGGCAAAACTACTCAAAGCGTTGGAGCAGGCTATTCCTAAAATTATTCCGATTATCCCTCCTGAAAGCGACATTACTGTTGCTTCAATAACAAACTGAGCAAGAATCTGACTGTATTTGGCGCCAATTGCTTTGCGCACACCAATTTCTCTAGTGCGCTCAGTGACTGAAACAAGCATGATATTCATGATACCAATTCCACCCACGACAAGAGAGATACCAGCAGTGGTGCCAAGCAAAAGCGAAAATACACCTGTAATAGATTGTGCAGCCTGCATGATGTCAGACTGGGTACGCAGGGTAAAATCATCCTCTGCTGGCGATGTTATATGGTGTCTGAATCTAAGTAAATTTGTAATTTGAAATTGAGCAAGGTCATCTTCTTGTGGATTTGCTTCGACAAGAATACTTTTAACTGTGCGACCAGTCACCTGACTCAAACCAAACAAAGCTGAATAACCAGTAGACAATGGAATAAAAATCTGGTCGTCCATATCAACGACAGAATTTGCACCTTTGTGTTCCATTACTCCGATGACGTCAAATAATTCGCCACGAATCAAAATTTTCTTTTTGAGTGGATCTGTAAAACCAAACAAATCCAGGGCGACTGTATCACCAAGTACGCATACTCGCGCTTCTTCACGCGATTCAGAATCATTGAAGAAACGACCGCGAGCAGGATTAAAATTTCTGATTGTAGTGTAACTAGGCTCGGTTGCGTTTATAGTGGTGAGTGTATTTTTTTCTCCATATTGCACTTGCAACTGGCTTGAATATTGCGGTGCAATATTTAAAACTGCCGGACAATTTTTTTTGACAGCCATCGCATCTTCATAAGTAAGTGTTTGAATAGTTCCTTGCCCAAATGAAATGCTCGAACTGCTCTGCGAGCCAGGACGAACGAAAATCAAATTGGTCCCAAGAGATTGAACTTGCTTTTCGGCTTCTAACTGGGCCCCCTTACCTATTCCAAGCAAAGTAATAACTGAGGCAATACCAATTACGATACCAAGGACAGTAAGTAAACTCCTCAGGCGATTGCTCATTATCCCCTGCCAGGAGACCTGAAGTAGTTCAAAGAAACTCAATCCTACCTATCTCCCTAAACCGCGCATTCCTCTGCCGCCACCCATCATGCCGGCTCCTCCACTTAGTCCAGCTCCTCCTCGCTTCATCGGACTTTGTGTGGCATAACCTTCTTTGGCAAGCTCTGCCTTAGATAGACCAAACAGAATCTTGTCTCCATCAGATAGACCATCTTCTACAACTGTAATTTCATCGACACTAGGACCAAGTTTCAATTCTTTGAACTTGGAATCGCCATCTTTAGACGGAACATAAACACCCATCTTACCTTCTTTGGACACAATTGCAGCAGTTGGCACAGTAAGCACATCGTGCAATTTGCCCATCAAAAATCTAGAGCTGATATTCATTCCAGCAAGCAACTGACCTAGCGAATCTTTATCTAGACTTGCATGCACTTCAAATGTGGTGACGTTTTGAGTGACTATTGCAGCAGGTGCAATTTGAGTTACTTTTCCATGAAAAACTTTTCCCGGATGAGCTGTGGCTGTGATTTCCACTTCTTGACCGATTCTTATTTTTGGAATATTCGATTCCGAAACTTGTGCCACCATCTCAAGGCGTCCTGCAAGCGAGACAATCGAACTCGATGTAGCAGAAGTAGTTGCAGCCGATGTGGTTGGGGTCACGATCGATCCGGCATCTGCATATTTTTGAGTAATGACACCATCGAATGGTGCTCTAATTTTAGTATCAGCAAGCAGACTTTCTTGATAGATAAGATTTCCGCGAGCTTGATCAGCAGCGTATCTAGCTCCGGCAATTTCTTCTTTGCGAAACCCAGATTTCATCAATTGAAATTGTTCTTTAGACGCTTTAAACTCAGATTCGTTTTGAGCAGCAGTCGTCTTAGCTTGTTGGATTTCACGTCTTGCAGCATTCAAGTTTGAGCGCGTCACCTCGGCGGCTGTAATGGCATCCACTCGCGCTTGATCTGCCACGGCACCCTCTTTGGCAAGTGCCGCTTGTCTTTGAGCAAACATTTCATCGCGCTTCAACTGGCTTTCCATCGCTGAAATTTGCGCCTCAAGACGCCGAACATTCTGATGTCCACCTTGCACCACTTTTGAGGCCCGTTGCTGTTGATAATGTGAAGCAGCCACTTCTTGAGGTCTGTTTCCATTTTTCATCTTGAGATAATTTTCGCGGGCTGAGTTATAAGCGCCGCGAGCAGCCTCGACTTGACCGATTAAATTGCTATCGTCCATTGTGGCAATGATTTCGCCTTTTTTAACAATATCGCCTTGCTTTACTAAAAGTGACTTGAGAAGCCCTGTTTGCTTGGGACTGATTTTCACATCTTGTTCAGGACGAATCGTACCTGTGGCTAGTACGGCAAGGTCGACATCTGCGCGCTTAACGGCTATGGTATTGCGTTTTGCTGCATCTTTGGGTTTAGCAAATTGGTCGTAAGCGAAATATCCGCCTCCTAAAACCATGATACTGACAACGGCTATAGTGAGGCTTAGCCTCAGTTTTTTCGACTTAGGCTTGGTCATTTTGTCCGATTTAGTAATTATTTCTTGACTCAACTTAGTAAAACAACTGCTCTTTCCAGATTCGACACCATCTAGTATAAACTAGACATTTATAGAAACGTCTTTGTTCCCCCCAATCTTATGTTCAATATCAAATTAGCATCAACTCTCACTGTTAGCGTACTCACGGCTCTTAGCCTTTGCAAATCTGCTTTGGCCCAAGACGACGCTCCGCTTCTGCGCCCTGCCATCGACACTAATAAATCCATAGAATCGGTCAAAACACCGCTCATAAAAGACACTGATTCAAGCGCGACCAACACACCAATTGGACGCGATAAAGTGCCCCCACCGCCAGGTCTGGACGAATTGAGACAATTGGTTCAATTTAGTGCGGCAAGCGAACCAGTCAAACGAGAACCAAATCTGGTCGGCATTAAAATTCAAGTGCAAAATAATTCTCAAGCTCCATTGATGTTCGACGGCGAAAAAGCCGTTCTGCATGCTGCCGGGCAAAATATTCCAGCCCTCGGCACAGTTGAGAAAAAAATCTCTATGAAACAAGCTTTCGTAAAAGAAACTAACGCAGCGGTGGTGGCTGGAGTG
>JACCDT010538136.1_pt1 | contig 22076 bp, 18 predicted proteins | sample 7446291 | NCBI WGS metagenome assembly JACCDT01 (sample SAMN15323446, study PRJNA562643) | freshwater metagenome | isolation source: river surface water | place: USA:Blue River Watershed | collected 2017-08-17 | reverse complement strand
GATGCATTGGCCACCCCGGCGCTAAGTCCGGGGAGGAAGCTGGCACGGGATTGAAAGATTCGGGAAAGCGGTATCAACCGACGCGCCACAGCGTTCATGCCTAAATTACCTTGTCTCGTTCTTGTTTAATGTCTGCCGCAAAACGCAGTGAGTTGGCGTCGTTACGGAAGACCAGCGGTTTTTCTTCCACCGCCCGGTTTCGCGCCTGTAGCACGATCTTTTGCACGTCGTCGTGGTGCGGCGACTTGCTGCATACCGGGTCCGCATTCTCCGCGTCGCCGGTGAGGGCGTAGGCCTGACAGCGGCAGCCGCCGAAGTCCTTTTCCTTTTCAGAACAAGACCGGCAGGGCTCCTTCATCCAGCCAAAACCGCGGAAGCGGTTGAAAGCCTCGGAGTTATACCAGATATCACGGAGGCTTGCTTCACTGACATTAGGGAATTTCAATCCGGGCAAGCTCTGCGCGGCATGGCAAGGCAGGGCCGAACCATCGGCCGCAACAGCGAGGAACACCGAGCCCCAGCCATTCATACAGGCTTTCGGACGCTGCTCGAAGTAATCCGGCACCACGAACAGCAGCCGGGTCGATTTGCCCAGTTTCGCGCGCCATTCGTTGACGACGGCCTCGGCGCGCACCAGCTGCTCGCGGGTCGGGATCAGCTGGTCGCGGTTGACCATGCCCCAGCCGTAGTACTGGGTATTGGCCAGCTCCAGGTATTCGACGCCCATCTCGACGGCCATCGCGATGATGCGGTCGACATGGTCGAGGTTGTAGCGATGAAGCACGACGTTCAGCACCATCGGGTAGTCGTACTTCTTGATCAGCTTGGCGACCTTGTTCTTCAGGTCGAAAGTCTTGGTGCTGGTCAGGAAGTCGTTCATTTCCTTGGTGGAGTCCTGGAACGACAGCTGGATATGGTCGAGCCCGAGCGCCTTCATCTTCGCGATGCGCTCCTCGGTCAGGCCAACGCCGGAGGTGATCAGGTTGGTGTAGAAGCCGAGCTGGTGCGCATGGCCGATCAGCTCTTCGATATCGTCGCGCAGCAGCGGCTCACCGCCGGAAATGCCGAGCTGCGCCGCGCCCAGCTTGCGCGCCTGGGTGAACACATCCTTCCACTGCTCGGTCGTGAGCTCGTTCTTGTTGCCGGCGTAGTTCAGCGGGTTGTAGCAGAACACGCAGTGCAGCGGGCAGCGGTAAGTGACCTCGGCCAGCAGCCACAGCGGTGGGGCAATTTGCGGCTTGTCGGTGGCTTGCGCAGTGACTTGCGCATTAACTTGAGCAGTGACTTGGGTATCCATGGTCTTCTCGTATGGATGGATCGTTGGCGTGGTGATAGTGTGCGGACGAAAGCGCGGCGGATTCCGCAGGCTCAGCCGATCCAGCCGTTCTCGGACGCGAGCGCGAGGAAGCCGGTCACGTCCTTCTCGAGGCCGGTCGCATTGAAGGTCTGCTCGATGTCAGCAATGATGGCCTTCACGTCACGCTGGCCATCACAGCGCTTCAGGATTTCGGAAGCACTCTGGTTCAGCTTGACCATGCCTTCCGGGTACAGCAGTACATAAGCCTGCTGCGCCTCTTCGTATTGCATGCGGAACAGGCGCGCGAGCTTCGGGCGCGCGTCGAGATCGAAGGTCGCACTCATGGATACGCCTTTTCGATCGCATCCGAGATCTGCCACAGCACGTCCAGCTTGAACTGCAGGATGTCGAGCGCCCGCTCCTGCTGCTCACGGGTGGTGAAGTAATCGAGGGTCACTTGCAGGCCGTGCTCGACATCGCGCTGCGCGAGCGGCACGCGGCTGCGGAAATAGGCCAGGCCTTCGTCCTTCACCCACGGATAGTGCGTCGGCCAGTTGGCCAGCCGGTCCTTGTGGATCTTGGGCGCGAACATCTCGGTCAGCGACGAACAGACCGCTTCCTGCCACGGGCGCTGGCGCGCAAAGTTGACGTAGGCATCGACGGCGAACTTCACGCCCGGCACCACCTTTTTCAGCGACCACAAGTCCTCGCGCGGGATGCCGACCGCATCGCCGAGCCGTGACCAGGCTTCGATGCCGCCTTCGCGATCGCCATGGCCATCGTGGTCCATGATGCGCTCTATCCATTTGCGGCGCACATCACGATCCGGGCAATTGGACATGATGGCGGCGTCTTTCATCGGGATCATCGTCTGATAGTAGAAGCGATTGATCACCCAGCCGCGAATCTGGTCGGGCGTGAGCTTGCCCTCGTTCATGCGCACATTGAACGGGTGGTTGATGTGATAGTTGTCGCCTTTCGCGCGCAACTTCGCCTCGAATTCTTCGCGGCTCCAGGGCAGTTGTTCGTCCAGCTTCGTCGGTGCATTCATAGCATTCCTCACAAAATGAGCGGAGTGAAACGGAGCGGTCGCTGGCTAGGCGCGCCGCTGAAGACAGTACGAACGTACGGCGAAGCGGGGAAGCGGCTCAGCGACGCCAGCGGCATGGTTGAGGAATTCACAGTTCGATCTCCATGCCGTCAAAGGCCACTTCGATGCCGTGCTGCGCCAGCGTGGCGCGTTCGGCCGAGTCTTCGTTCAAGATAGGGTTGGTGTTGTTGATGTGGATAAGGACCTTGCGACGCTGGCCAACGCCATCCAGCACCGCGATCATGCCACCCGGGCCGGACAGCTGCAGGTGGCCCATGTCAGCGGCCGTCTTTTGCGTGAGGCCGAGCGTGATCATTTCGTCGCCGGTCCAGACGGTGCCGTCGACCAGCACGCAATCGGCTTGCTGCATCGCCGCCAGCACATGCGGCTCGATCTCGCCGAGGCCCGGCGCATAGAACAGGGTCTTGCCGGTGACGGTGTTCTCGATCAGCAGACCATTGTTGTCGCCCGGCTGCGGGTTGGCACGATGCGGCGAATACGGCGGCGCCTTGCTCTTCAAAGGCAGCGGATGAAAGCGTATGCCGGCGATGCCCGGCACGTCGATCGGGGCGAAGCGGGTCTTGTCGGCCGACAGGCCGGTGATTTCGTGATGCTCGACGCCGCAATAATGCGACAGCACTTTCGCCAGCGGCAGTCCGTGGTTCAGGTCATCCCACACGGAGTCGGTGCAATAGAGGTTCAGCTTCTTTTTCCCCTCGCGCAGCATCAGCAAGCCGGTGATGTGGTCGATTTGCGCATCCATCAGCATCACGGCCGCGATGCCGGTGTCGCGAATCGCGCGCGCCGGCTGCAATGCCGGGTTGGCCTTCAGCTGCGCGAGGATGTCGGGCGAGGCATTGACCAGGACCCAGTCCGTGCCATTGGCCGACACCGCGATCGAAGATTGCGTGCGGGCCTTTGCGTTGATCGTGCCATTGCGCACGCCGGCGCAATTGCTGCAATTGCAGTTCCACTGAGGGAAACCGCCGCCAGCGGCGGAACCGAGTACACGTATTTTCATGATTTTCTGGAGGGAGGAATCCTTGGCCTGCTTACGCAGGTTTGCGCATATTGCCGAGCTTCAGTGCGGTGCTCGCACCCGAGAGGGCCGCATCGTGGGGTCGTGCGACGCGGTCCGCGCACGGCAAGTGCCGGTGATGGCAGGGCTTTGCATGCATAATCGTCTCCGGCCGCATCCTTCGGAAAGCCTTGATTTCACTGTGATTCACAAGGAATCCGCGGGCTTGCCAATGATGGCGGCACATCGTTTTGTTAGCGCGACCTTGTCGCTTTGTTGAACTCATTCTGCACTGCCGATCCGCAAAAATACAGATGCCCCCGCAGCCGACCTCACCCGATTTGCCCCCCGCTTCCCGCGTCGCTTTTGACGAGCGCCACCTGCCGACCGGCGATGGCCACCTGCTTTATGTTGCGCAACATGGACAGCCGGATGCGCCGGCCGTCGTCGTGCTGCATGGCGGCCCGGGCAGCGGCACCCAGGCCTCGGTGCTCGACTGGTTCGACTTGTCGACGCAGCGCGTGGTGCTGTTTGACCAGCGCGGCGCGGGCCGCTCGCAGCCGCAAGGCAGCCTGGCGGCCAATGACAGCGCGCGACTGGTCGCCGATATCGAATTGATTCGCGAGACGCTGGGCATACCGCGCTGGATGGTGGTCGGTGGCTCCTGGGGCGCGACGCTGGCGTTGCTGTATGCCGGGCAGCATGCGGAGCGCATCAGCGCGCTGGTCTTGCGCGGCAGCTTCCTGGCCAGCGAACGTGAATTGCAATGGTTCTTCCAGTCGCTGCGCGCAATGGTGCCCGATGGCTGGGCGCAGTTGACGGCCGGCTGGGATGAGGCCGCGAAGTCGCGCGTGCTGGGCACGCTGGCTGCAGCACTGCTGGCCGATGTGCTGGCCGATGGCGACGCCCACAGCGGTGCGGACGGCAAAGCGACAACAGGCGATCAGGCTGGCGCGGCAATGGAGGCCGCCCTGCGCTGGGGACGCTATGAAGGCGCAGTAATGCAGGCGATGGCCGGCAAGCTGGGACCATCAAAGGCAGGCGGCGATACAGGCTCCGTCACGCGGGCTGGCGCCAGCGACGAGGACCGGGCAGCCCGGCAGCGCGCGCTGAACAAGTACCGCTTGCAGGCGCATTACCTGACCCAGGGCTGCTTCACCAGTGAAGAACAGTTGCTGGCAGCGGCCGCGCGCCTGCATGCAACGCCGGTCGTGCTGGTACATGGCACGCACGACCTGGTGTGTCCGCCAGAGAATGCGCTGCGCTTGCTGCAGGCGATGCCGCATGCGCAATTGCGCTGGGTGGAGAAAGGCGGCCACACGCCGGCCGACCCGGGGGTTGCCTCCGCGTTGAAGCAGGCGATTGCGGAACTGGCCAGTCGCTGAGCTGACTCCTGAGCCGACTGCTGCGCCGGCCGCGCTTACTTCTGCAGCTTGCGGTAGATGGTATTGCGAGACACGCCGAGCGCGCGCGCAGCAGCCGACACATTGCCGCGATGCTCGTCCAGCGCCCGCTGTATGGTCAGCAGCTCGATGTCTTCCAGCTTCGCACCACCGGCGGCTGACAGCGCAGCCATCACCGCACTGTCCTGCGCCGGTATCGTCGCTGTCGTTGCAGCGACGGGCATGCCGCCTACATCTTCGAGGAAGTCTTCCGGCAAATGCTCGAGCTTCACCTCGCGCTCGGTGCCAGCCATCACGATGGCCGTCCGCAGCAGGTTGGTCAGCTGGCGGAAATTGCCCGGCCAGTTGTGACGCTTGAACAGGGACATCACCTCCGGCGAGACCGTCATCGGCTCGGTATCGGATTCGGCCGCCAGCAGGCGGTTGATCACGCTCTCGAGGTCGGTACGCTCGCGCAGCGGTGGCAGGCGCACGACCAGGCCACTCAGTCGGTAGTACAGGTCTTCGCGGTACTCGCCCTTGGCGATCATGTCGCGCAGGTTGCGGTTGGTCGCACAGATCAGCGCGACATTGACCGGAATCGATTTGTTCGAACCCAGCGGCATCACCAATCGTTCCTGCAGCACGCGCAGCAAGCGGGCCTGCAGGCTCAGCGGCATGTCGCCGATCTCGTCGAGGAAGAGCGTGCCGCCATTGGCCTGCAGGATCTTGCCGGTGCTGCCCTTCTTGCGCGCGCCGGTGAAGGCGCCATCTTCGTAGCCGAACAGTTCGGATTCGATCAGGGTCTCGGGTATCGACGCGCAGTTGACCGCCACGAAGGGACCACCGGAACGGGGCGAATCATTGTGCACGGCCTGCGCCAGCAGCTCTTTGCCTGTACCGGTTTCGCCGGTGACGAGGATGGGAATGTCGCGGCCCATCACCAGGTTCACCTTGCGAATCAGCGCCGACACCTTTTCGTCGCCAGTGTCGAGGTAATGCAGGCTGGACAGGCGGTGCTTGCCATTGGCGTCGGTCGTATCGGCCTTACGCGACGCGGCGTCGGCGCGCGCACGCGCCGCTTCTTTTTCGACGGTGCCAGTCTGGATGAACAGGTTCTGCGTGCGCAGCTCGGCACGCGCCGACACGCGCACGCCGGTGTGCAGGCACAGGTCGAGCAGGGTCGGCGCAGCGGTACGGTAGTGATCGAACAAGGCAGACACCGGCATCCCGAACAGCGAGCTGAAGGTATGCGTCTGTAGCGCCGACAGCGGCAAGCCCAGCTGGAACAGGCCGCTGCGGTTAGCCGACAGGAAGCGACCCGACATCGAGAACGACGCAATGCCTTCCATCAGCGTGCCGATGAATTCGGGGCGGCTGTGGAAGTGCAGTGTGATCGCATCGTCGAACGCGGCCGAGAACAACTGGTTCTCGATCATCTGCGCAGACATGCGCACCAGCGCCATCGTGTGCTTGTGGAAGCTGCGCTGGTCGCCGGTCACGTCGAGCACACCGATCAGGCGACCCTGATGGTCAATGATGGGCGCAGCCGAACAGGTCAGGAAGTGGTTAATCGTCAGGAAGTGCTGGTCCGCATGCACCAGGGTCGGGGTCTGCTCGGCGATGGCGGTGCCGATCGCATTGGTGCCCTTGCTCTGCTCGGACCAGGCAACGCCGGCGCACAGCGCCACGCGGTCGGCCTTTTCCAGGAAGTCGTCGTCGCCCAGCGTATGCAGGATCGTGCCCTGCGCATCGGTGAGCACCACCATGCTGTGGGTGTTGACGATCTGTTCATACAGAGTCTCCATCACTGGCAGCGCATAGGCTGACAGGCCGCGGTTCTGGTCGATTTTGGTGACCAGGTCAGCGCGCAGGATGGGGGAATAGTCAGGCTCGGTGTTCGGCGCGAGGCCGTAGGACACCGACCGACGGTGGGATTCTTCGATCATGGCAGCCTGTTCAGACGCATGAAACATGCCGGGCGACGAAAACTGTCGCTCCGGCAATATCAAACGTGAAACTGCCTCTTTGACTGGGGCGTCATCGTTCCCCAGGGGTGTTACCTGTGCCATGTCTCATCCCCAGACTACCGAGTGTTTCTTTTTTTATCGCTCTTGTCTGGCGGAATGTAGCACTTGTTCCGTTATGACGCAAAACAACTTTTTAGGGCTGCCTTTGCCTGCAGTAAAGGCTTGGCATGGCACTTGCGATTGGAATTCCGCTTCTGCAAGTGCCCGCCGCACCCGCCGCCGCCCAGCCGGCCAGCGCAACGGCCCTGGGCCTTGAAAACAGCTTTCATCAAACCTACCGGAGACTTAGCAATGAGCACCTTCATCCGTTCCGCTGTCCGCGGCTTCGCCTGCGCGGCCATCCTGGCCCTGTCCTCGTCCGCCTTCGCCCATGGCGACGTGACCCCGCAGGCCGTGGACACCAAGTCCCTGCCGCCGCTGGGCGAGCAGTGGAAGGCGACCAACCCGTACGCGGGCAACAACGAGGCGATCAAGGTCGGCACCTCGGCCTATGCACAGAACTGCGCACGTTGCCACGGCATCGACGCCATCTCGGGCGGCATCGCTCCCGACCTGCGCATGATCGACAAGGATTGCACCGGCCTGGCGGATGCTGACCGCAAGAAGGCCTGCTACGCCGAGATCGACGAGTACTTTGCGACCACCGTCCGCAAGGGCCGCGTACGTAACGGCGCTGTCTACATGCCGCCGTTCGAAGGCATCCTGCAGCAGGAGGCCGTGTGGGCGATCAAGGCCTACCTCGAGACCCGCCGCGCAGCACAGTAATAACCGGGCACCATCGGTGGCACCTGCGCAATGCGGTGCCGCCGGTATCGGCGGCGCTGACATTGCCGACGTTGCCCTATCGCTGCTGCGTTTCGCAGCAACCAGTATCATCCCAATTTTCATAAGCGCGACCCACAACGCGCATCGGGGACACGAATGATCCGTAAGACCTCCCGCGGCCTGCTGGCTGCACTCCTTGCTTCCCTCAGCCTCAGCTTCGCCTTCAGCGTTCCGGCCCATGCCGACGAAGATATGGACAAGATCCGCAAGAGCGGCAAGCTGACCTTCGCCGTCTACGACGACTATGCGCCGTTCTCCGGCAAGAGCGGCGGCATCGACCACGACCTGGCCGACGCACTGGCGAAGAAACTGAACCTGAAAGTGTCGCTGCTGCCCTTCCCGGCCGGTGACGACATCGGCGACGACCTGCGCAACATGGTCTGGAAAGGCCACTTCCTGGGCTTCGGCCCGGCTGACGTGATGCTGCACGTGCCGGTTGACCGCAGCGTGATGCTCAAGAACGACAAGGTCGAAATCTTCGCGCCCTATTACCGCGACACCGTGAAGCTGGTGCGCAACGTCAAGGCCATTCCTGACCTGAACGGTATCGAATCGCTGGAAGGCAAGAAGCTCGGCGCAGAGAAAGTGTCGATCTCGTCGATGGTGCTGCTCGGCGAGCAAAGCCTGCGCGAGAACGTGAACATCTACCTGACGCCCATCGAGGCGCTGCAGAAGCTGAAGGACGGCGAACTCGACGCCGTCGTCGCCAGCCGCTCCGAGATCGAATCCGTGATCCGCGGCGACCAGCGCTTCGAAGTGACCGATGCGCCCTTCTCGCGCCTGCCGCGCAATGGCTGGGTGGTCGGCATGGCCGTGAAGAAGGAAAACACCGAACTGGCCCTGCTGCTGCAGAAAGCCGTCAATGACATGTTCGACTCCGGCGAGATGACCGCGCTGTTCGCAAAGCACGGTGTGCGCTCCATCAAGCCCTGACCCTGCCACTCACGATGCGTCGGCTGCTGTCCGCGCTGCTCCTCCTGTGCGCCTGCATCACCGGCGCACAGGCTGGCGTCATGACCCAAGAAGCGCTGGCCCGCAAATTCCCCTCCCCCCTGATCATCGGCAGCAAGGATGCCGAGCTGCCGGTCTGGCCCATCCTTAAACAAGAGATGACGTCGACCGAACTGGTCGGCTATGTTTTCGAATCGATCGACTTCGTGTCGTTGCCCGGCTTTGCCGGCGTACCGATGAACCTGCTGGTGGCGCTTGATCCCAAGGGCAAGTTCCTCGAGGTGCAGGTACTGGACCAGCATGAGCCAGTGTTCGTCGGCGGCTATGGCAGTGCGCCGCTGGACAATTTCGTCGCGCAGTACAAGGACTTGTCGCTGACGCAGAACATCAGCATCGTGGCGGCCGGCACGCGCAAGAGCGCGAAGATGGACGGCAACAACGTCCGCATCGACGGCATCTCCAAGGCCACGGCATCGCTGCGCATCCTGAACCAGTCGCTGATCTCGGCATCGCTGGTGGTCGCACGCACGAAGCTGGGATTCGCCGGCGGCCATGACCCGGCGCAGATCGCGCGCCTGAAGCCCGGACTGTTCGAGCAGCACACGCCGACTGATTTGTTCGGGAAGAACCTGGTCAGCCATCTGGCGCTGGCCAACAGCGACGTCGAGAAAGCCTTCGCCGGCACCAATGGCGAAGGTCTGGACGCGGACGGCAGCGCCGACCCCGAAGGCCTGTTCATCGACCTCTACAGCACGCTGGTCTCGGTGCCGAGCATCGGCAAGAACCTGCTTGATGGCCCGAGCTGGGAAAAGCTGCAAGGCCGCCTCGAGAAAGGCGACCATGCCATTCTCGTGATGTGGGGTGGCCGCTATTCACTGACACCGGAAGATTTCATCCCCGGCACCGCGCCCGAGCGCCTGACCCTGAAGCAGGGTGGCCTGCCGCTGGAAATGCGCGACCTCGACCTCGAACTGCACCTCGCTGACGGCACGCCGGTTCTGCCCGAGAACATGAAGGTGCTGCGCGTGATCGCGCAATCCGGCCTCGACCTGTCCAAGCCGCTGGAATTCTTTGTCAACGTGAAGCGCGAAAAAGGCATGGTCTACCCGGAGATCATCCGCGCCGCCCTGCCCTTCCAGCTGCAATTGCCCGAGCGCTTCTACGACGTGCCCGACAGCAGCGACAAGACCTGGATCGGCATCTGGCAGCAGCGCATGCCGGAGCTGGCCGTGCTCGGCGCAGCCTTGCTGCTGCTGACGCTGCTGCTGGCGCAGCAAAAATGGCTGACCGCGCAGGCGCGCCGCTTCACCCTGATCCGCATCGGCTTCCTGATCTTCACGGTCGGCTTCATCGGCTGGTACGCGCAGGGCCAGCTGTCGATCGTGAACATGACCGGCCTGCTGCAGTCCGTCAAGGAAGGCCGCAGTCTGGCCTTCTTCCTGTACGACCCGATGACGGTCTGCCTGTGGGGCTTCGTCGCGATCACCTTCTTCCTATGGGGCCGCGCCACCTTCTGCGGCTGGCTGTGTCCGTTCGGCGCGCTTCAAGAGCTGGTGTCACGCCTTGCGCGCGTGCTGCGCGTGCCGCAGATCCGCCTGCGCACCGCCGTCGATGCGAAGCTGAAGTGGATCAAATATGTGCTGCTGGCCGGCGTGCTGGTGTCGGCGCTGTTTGCGCCGCAGCTGGCCGACAAGCTGGTCGAGATCGAGCCCTTCAAGACCGCCATCACGCTGTACTTCGTGCGCTCCTGGCCCTTCGTCGCCTACGCCGCCGGCCTGCTGGTGGCCAGCGCCGTGGTCTACAAGTTTTTCTGTCGCTACCTGTGCCCGTTCGGCGCCGGGCTCGCGGTGCTGGGCAAGCTACGCCTGTTCAAATGGCTGGCGCGCCGCGCCGAATGCGGCACGCCCTGCCAGACCTGCCGTCACCGCTGCGACTACCAGGCGATCCGCCCGAACGGCACGATCGCCTATGACGACTGCTTCCAGTGCATGGATTGCGTGGTCATCTATCACAGCGACACCCAGTGCGCGCCGCGCATCCTGCAAGCCAAACGCGGCGTGACGATACCGCTGCGCGTCATTCCGACGGGTGCCGCCACCGGCGCCGCGTCCGACAAGGAAGTCGCATGAAGCCGTCGATGCAACAGCACGCGGCGCCGAGCACCCGCCGGCGCACGATCCTGAAAGCAGCGCTCGGTACCGCCTTTGCCGGCGCGGCCGGCCTGGGCGCTGGCGCGCTGTGGCTGAAGCCCGCATACGAGAACGCGGGCTTGCGCGAATTCGCCGCTGCCGATCTCGCCTTCGGCACCACCGTGTCCGTCAAAGTGCTGCACGACGATGAGGCCGTCGCGCGCCAGGCCCTGCAGGCCGCGCTGGCCGCCGTGCGCGACATTGACCGCCTGATGAGCCTGTACCGACCGGACAGTGAAATCAGCCGCCTCAACCGTGACGGCCGCCTTGCACGACCCGATGGACGCGTGCTTGCAGTACTGCAGCATGCGCAGGCACTGTCGCAGCAAACCGGGGGTGCATTCGACATCACGGTGCAGCCGCTGTGGGATGCCGCCTCGGCCGGCCGCGACACGCATGCGGAACTGGCGCACATCGGCTGGCGCAAGCTGGCCGTCGATCCGACGCTGCTTCGCTTCGATGCGCCCGGCATGGCCGTCACGCTCAACGGCCTCGCGCAGGGCTATGGCGTCGATGTGGCGCTAGCCGCGCTCAGGCAGCATGGCATCGCCCATGCGCTGCTCGATACCGGCGAGTTCGCGACCGTCGGGCGGCGCGACGATGGCCAGCCATGGACGCTGGCAGTGCGCGACCCGCGCGATGCCGATGCGTATGCGCGGGTGCTGGCTGCCGATAGCCGCTGCATGGCGACCTCCGGCGATTACGAAACGCGCTTCAGCGCGGACTTTTCGAAGCACCATATCGTCGACCCGGCCACCGGCGACTCGCCACGCGAGCTGGCCAGCGTGACCGTGCTGGCGCCGACCGGCATGCAGGCTGATGGCCTGTCGACGGCCATGATGGTGCTCGGCCTGCGCGCCTCCGTGGATCTGGCCGCGCGCACGCCCGGCGTGGATATCTTCTGCATAGGCAAGAATGGCGCGCGGCATGCGACGCCGGGATTTCCTGCCGACCTCGCCTGAGTTCACCGCCGTTCTTCACTGCTGTTGATCTGCATCGCCGGCTTGCGCCACGCCGCAGCCGCTGCCGGAACTTGCATCGCCGGCCCCCGGCCTAATCCGCACATTCATCACCGGAGCAGGCCATGCCGATGGCGGGCAACCCCTGGACCCAGCCGCCGACCGCGGCCGCCAAGCTGGGTTCGTCACTGGGCTGGTTCAGCCTGGCGGCCGGTGCGGCCAGCCTGCTGATGCCGGCTACGGTCGCGCGCTCGGCCGGGCTGTTTGCGACGGCGCGCACCCTGCGCGCCATGCGCGCGATGGGTGTGCGCGAGCTGGCCAACGGCGCCGGCATCCTGCTGCGGCCGCACCGTCCGGGCTGGCTGTGGATGCGGGTTGCCGGCGATGCGATGGACCTCGCCTTGCTCGGGTTGTCGGGCCGCCGCAGCACTGTTGCCAGCGCTGTAGCCAGCGATGCCCGCGCAGCGAATGCGCGCCAAAGGCTGTTGTTCGCGTCGGCGGCCATTGCCGGCGTCACGGTAGTCGACATGCTGGCCGCGTATGAACAGGGCCGCCTGCAGCGGCAGGGCTTGCGCGACAGCCTGGCCCGACGCGACACGGTCGATGCCACCGGCGCGATCCGGATCAGAAAGTCGATCACGATCAACCAGAGTCCCGAAGCCTGTTACCACTTCTGGCGCGACTTTGAAAACTTCCCGCGCTTCATGAACCATGTCGATGAAGTGCGCGCGCTGGATGCGACCCGCTCGCACTGGAAGGTGCGCGCGCCGCTGGGTCAGCACGTGGAATGGACGGCCGAGCTGGCCAGCGACGTACCGGCGCAGCAGCTGGGCTGGCGCACGCTGCCCGGCGCCGCGATCGATCATGCCGGCGTGGTTCGCTTCGTGCCGGTCGGCGGCGAGCGTGGCACACGAGTGGAGATCGACCTCAGCTACCGCCCGCCGCTGGGCAAGGCCGGTAGCAGCATCGCGAAGCTGTTCGGCGAAGAACCTTCGCAACAGATCGAGGATGACCTGCGCCGCTTCAAGCAGCTGATCGAGACCGGCGAGATACCGACCACGGTCGGCCAGTCGGCCGGCCGCCGCAGCCTGCTTAGCCGCGCCTTGCACCACGGGGAGCGGGGATGAAGGCCAATGTCTGGCATGGCAAGGGCGACATGCGCATCGAGCATGTGCCCGACCCGCGCATCCTGAACCCGCGCGATGCGATCGTGAAGATCACGTCAACGGCGATCTGCGGCTCCGACCTGCACTTGTACAACGGCTTTGTGCCGACGATGGAAGCCGGCGACATCCTTGGCCATGAATTCATGGGCGAAGTGGTCGAGGTCGGCACCGGCGTGAAGAACCTGCGTGTCGGCGATCGCGTGGTGGTGCCGTTCACCATCGCCTGTGGCAACTGCTTCTTCTGCCAGCGGCATGAACACTCGCTGTGCGAGAACTCGAACCCGAATGCATGGATGGCCGAAAAGATGTGGGGCCATTCGCCCGCCGGCGTGTTCGGCTACTCGCACCTGACCGGCGGCTATGCGGGCGGGCAGGCGCAATATGCGCGGGTGCCGTATGCCGATGCGGGGCCGCTGCGCATCGACGACGGGCTGGATGACGACAAGGTGCTGTTCCTGTCCGATGTGCTGCCCACGGGTTACATGGCGGCCGAGAATTGCGACATCCGCGGTGGCGACGTGGTCGCCGTCTGGGGTTGCGGGCCGGTCGGGCAATTCGCGATGCAGAGCGCCTGGCTGCTGGGTGCGGAGCGCGTGATCGCTATCGATCGCTTCCCCGAACGGCTGGCGATGGCGCGCGACTGGTCGCGTGCCGAGACGCTGAATTACGAAGAAGTCGACATCGGCGAGGCCTTGCGCGAGATGACCGGTGGCCGCGGGCCGGATGCCTGTATCGATGCCGTCGGCATGGAAGCGCACGGCACCGGCGTGATGGCGACCTACGATCGCATCAAGCAGATGATGCGGCTCGAGTCGGACCGGCCCATGGTCTTGCGCGAGGTGCTGCGCAACTGCCGCAACGGCGGCACGGTGTCGGTGCCGGGCGTCTATGGCGGTTTCGTCGACAAGCTGCCGATGGGCTCGGTGATGAACCGCGCGCTGACGCTGAAGACCGGGCAGACCCATGTGCAACGCTACCTGCAACCCTTGCTGGAACGCGTGAGGCGCGGCGACTTCGATCCGGAACGGCTCATTACACACAAGCTGCCGCTCGACGATGCGCCGCAGGCGTACAAGATGTTCCGCGACAAACAGGATGGCTGCGTGAAGGTAGTGCTGAAGCCCTGGCTGCATTGAGCGTGTCGCAAGGGTTCGGGGCGTGCGGCGGGGATAAAAAAAGGCTGCGCATGCGCAGCCTTTTTCGTCATTCGAACCGCAATCAGAAGTGATAGCGGGCGCCGACGCTCCAGTTGCTGAGCTTGAAATCGCCGTCGGAGGGTTTGTCGAAATAGCTGTATTCGAAGATGCCCGACCACTCCTTGGTGAACTGATAGCTGGCGCCAACGCCGATGATGATGCCGGCCTTGGTCTTGGTGTCGCTCGACGGAACGCCGGCGTCGACACCATCGGCCTTGCTGTGGTTGACCGACAGGCCGCCCTTGGCATACACGCCGAAGCCATCGGTTACCGGCAGCTTGCCGACAGCAGCCAGGTAAAGCGATTGCGTGGTCAGCTTCAGCGAGCTGGTCGTCGCGGTGTCGGATCGTTGGCCCGAGCCGTGATGCAGGTAGCCGAGCTCGATATCGAAATTCGGGTTGATGTTCACCCCATAGGTCAGGCCGACCACGGTCTTCGAACTGTCACCGCCCAATGTCGGAAAGTCCTGGTACTTGGATTCGCCGACGTTGATGCCCACATAGCTGCCTTCGGCGTGCGCGGCCAGCGGCACGACCAGCGCCACGCCCAGCAGCGCGGCCAACAAGGGTTTCTGCATGATGATTTTCCTGTTCCTAAAGGTGGAGAACAGCCGGCGGGAGTGCCGGCGCAGTCCGGATTGGACGCGCGGATTCTAGGCAAGCGCTGCGCGCTTGGTAACGGTGGGGTTGTTAAAAAATGACAGGCTTTCCGCAAGCGAATTGCGAAGGCCAAATGATTGTTGGCGCGCGAACGTCTGCGGCCGATGAAAGACCGAACTCCTGCGCGCTGAAATGGTCTTGCGCATGAACTGGCAGGGCCTCATGCGCAAGACAGGGACAAGCTTGATGGATACTGTTTGCGATCAGAAGTGATAAGTCGCCGCCAGCGTGGTCTGGCCGATCGAAACGCCGGACGATTTGCCGTAATACGCATATTCGAGCGATGCGCCCCACTCCCTGGTGAACATCCAGTTGGCGCCGACACCTACCATGCCCGATGTGAAGGTATCGGAATTGCCTGCGTTCTTGTGGCGCTTCACCGCTACGCCCAATTTTCCATACAGCGAGGCTTGAGGATTGAGCGGCAAGCTACCCGTGCCGGCCAGATAGATGGTCTCGGCCTTGAAATCATTGGCCTTGTCACGGCCGAAATCGACATAGCCGACTTCCAGCCCCCACATCTTGTCGTACATCGCGCCGTAAGCAATAGAGACGCCTGTCTCGTTATCGGACGGCACGCCGCTGTAGCCATAATTGGTCCAGCCAACACCCAGCTTCACATAAGGATCGTCGGCATGAGCCGCCAGCGGCAACAACAGCGCCGCGCCCAACAGGATGGCCTTGAGATTGATGCGCATGATCTTCCTCTCTCGCGCCTTCGGGGCAGGCGCCGGAAGTCGAGCATAAACAGTCGCACCCTCGAAGCAGAGCATGATGCTGCAGTCATGGTGTATCAGGCTGCGTCGCTCATTCGCGACGAGTTGCAGCGGAGCAGGGAATCCTGGCGCCGTCAGTAGGCTTCTTCCCAGGAGATCGACAGTCGTGCTGCGCACTGGATCAGGCCCACCATGCTGTAGGTCTGCGGGAAGTTGCCCCACAATTCTTTGCCGTCGAGCGACACATCTTCCGACAGCAGGCCCACATGGTTGCGGCGCGACAGCACGCGTTCGAACAGTTCGCGCGCCCGCGCCTTCTCGCCATTGCGTGCCAGCGCCAGGATCCACCACAGCGTGCAGACCGTGAATGCGGCATCGGGGCGGCCGAAGTCATCGGCCTCGTCATAACGCAACAGGAAGTCGCCGCGCTGCAAGCGCCGTTCGATCGCGCGCAAGGTGCCGACGAAGCGCGGATCATCCGGCGCGAGGAACTGGAATTCGCCCATCAGCAGCAGGCTGGCATCGAGGTTCTCGCCGCCAAAGGTGGACACGAAGCTGCCCAGCGCGGGGTTCCATGCATGGTCGATGATGGCTTGCCGTATGGCGTCGGCTTGCTGCGCCCAGCGATGGGCGCGCTGCGGCAGGCGCAGGCGCGCCGCGATCGATGCCAGCCGGTCGCAGGCAGCCCAGCACATCAGCGACGATACGGTGTGCAAGCGTCGCTTGCCGCGCAATTCCCAGATGCCGGCATCGGGCTTCGAGTGACACTGTATCGCCTGCTCGCCGAGCCGTTCGAGGTCGGTGAAGATCTGTCGGCCAGCCGGCCGCTCCAGTCGCGTGTCGAAGAAGGCATGGGTACTGGCCAGCACGGCCGCGCCGAACACATCATTCTGTATCTGGCTCCATGCGAGATTACCGACCCGGACCGGCCCCATGCCGCGAAAGCCATCCAGCGAAGTCGCCACCCATTCCTCCAGTGCGGTTTCGCGCCGTATCCCGTACACCGGCTGCAGCGGCATGTCGCGCGAGTCGGCAATGATGTTGAGGATGTATTCGAGGTAGTGCTGCATGGTGGCCGTCACGCCGAGCTGGTTGAGCGCATTGACGACGAAGTAAGCATCGCGCAGCCAGCAGTAACGGTAATCCCAGTTGCGGCCCGAATTCGGCGACTCCGGGATCGAGGTCGTGCAGGCGGCGATGATGGCACCCGTATCGTCGAAGGCATTCAACTTCAGCGTGATCGCCGAGCGGATCACCACGTCTTGCCATTCGAAAGGTATCGCGAGGTTGCGCACCCAGCGATGCCAATAGGACGCGGTCGATTCGTAGAAGCTGCGGCCCAGTTCGCGCGGCGCGCCATCGACGGTCTCGTCCGGCCCCATCAGAAAGGTCACGGAATCATGCAGGAAGAACAGCCTTTCCTCGGTCAGCGCCGTCACCGACGCATCGGTGGTCACGCGCATCGATTGCGAGCCGCCGTAATAGGTCACATGGTGGGCGCCGGTGCGCGAGGCTGCGCGCGCCTGTCCGTAATTCAGCGCCGGCCGTATGCGCACGCCGATGCGTGGCCGGCCGGCCACGCGGCGAATCACGCGCACCACCATTGCCGGCGCAAACATGCGGCCATGCAGGTAGAAGCGCGGCGCGAAATCGGTGACATCGATGACATTGCCCTCGCCATCCTGCAAGCGTGTTTGCAGGATGGCCGAATTGCGCTGATAGAACTGGCGCACCGTATGGCTGCCGTCGAACAGCATGTCGATGAAACCGAAGGCATCGGCCGCTGCATTGTTCTCATCCGAACGCAGCAAGCTGCAGCACAGCGGGTTGCTGTCGAAATGCGGATAACACCACCAGGCAATGCGGGCTGTCTTGTCGACCAGCGCACTGGTGCGTGAATTGCCGATCAGCGCGAGGTCGAGATGGCTCATGGCCGCTCGTTCCCGAAAACGCGCAGCTGGCGTTGCAACGGAAGCTCGGCCACCAGCCAGTCAAGCAGGCGCGCCACCTCGCGGTAGTCATGCAGGCACCATTGCGCGGCGCTATCGGCCGCCGCGCCGACATGTATCGTGAACAAGCCGGGCTGTGCCAGTCGGAATACATCTTCATCGGTCTGATCGTCACCGACATACAGCGCCTGCGACAGGCCGGTCGCCGCCAGCAAGGCCTGCACCGCACTGCCCTTGTCACCGGCCTCGGCCGGCAGCACATTGAACAGCAGCTTGCCGGCGATGATGCGCGGCGTCGGTGACAGTTCCGCTATCCGCGCGCGCAGCGCCTGCGCCGCCTGCTCGCGATTGCGCGCGCGCAGGTAATGCAGCGACAGCGAGTAATGCTTGTCTTCGATGACGATGCCGGGATCGAGCTGCGCGACCACGGGTTCAAGCTGGGCCTTCCAGCGCGCCACCTGCGCCAGCAGTTCGGCAGGCGATGCCGCCGCCCCGGCATCTCCGGCATCAGCAGCCCCGGCGGGCACGCCTTCAAGACCGTGGTTGCCGATCAGGTAGTCCGGCACGAAGGCCAGCCGCGGCCGCAGGTCTGCCAGCGCGCGGCCGGTGACGATGCCGACCGGCACTCGCTGCTGCAATGCCTGCAGTTGCGACCGCACCGCAGCCGGCAGCAAGACGGCATCCGGATCGGCGACCAGCGGCGCGAGCGTGCCATCGAAATCGAACAGGCACAGCAGGGGTTGCGCGATGAAGGCGCGCAGGGCTTGCAAGCCTGCGGGCGAAAACACTTCCGTCATGCGCTGCGTCTCATACCGCCCGGCGCAGCTCTTGCCGGCTGTGGGAATGGATTTTTTCGGACACGCGCTGCCGGCGCCGCAGCCGCGCCGCATCGAGCAACATCAGCCCGGCCCAGCGATAGACATTGAAGTCGCGTACCACGCTGCGCATGCTGCGCATGCGCTCGCGCTGCTCGGCCTCGGGCATGGTCAGCGCGCGGTACAGGGCCTGCGCGCCCTGTTCGATGTGATACGGATTGATGATCAATGCCTCATGCAGCTCGCGCGCCGCGCCGGTGAATTGCGACAGGATCAGCACGCCCAGCTCATCGTCACGCGCAGCGATGAACTCCTTGGCCACCAGGTTCATGCCATCGTGCAGGCTGGTCACCATGCAGACATCGGCGGCGCGGTAGCAGCAGGCGAGCCGGTCTTCATCGAAATGCTCGATGCGCAGCAGGACAGGCGGCGCGACCGGGTTCGCATGATCCTGGTTGACCTGCAGAGCCAGCTTGCGCACGCGCGCCTCCAGCGACTGATATTCATCGAGTGACGAACGGCTGGGCGCTGCCACCTGCAGCAGCGAGAAACGGCCGACCAGTTCCGGGTGCAGCGTCAGCAATCGTTCGACCGCCTGTATGCGCTCGACGATACCCTTGGTGTAGTCGAGTCGGTCGACGCCCAGCGCCAGCTGATGCGTATGCGGCAGCCCCAGTTCGTCGCGCAGGTCGCGCCGGCATTGAACGACATCGAGCGGCACTTCGGTCTCGGGCCACGCGATCGAGATCGGATAAGGCTCAACCTGCGTCAGCTCGCCGCCATAGGAAATGGTCGATGCCTCATGTTCGATGCGGGTTTCGAGATAACGGTCGACAGTCTCGATGAAGTTCTTGCAGTGGAAAGGCGTGTGGAAGCCCAACAGCGTATTGCCGAGCAAGCCTTCGAGCAATTCCTCGCGCCAGGGGCAAATGCCAAAGGATTCGGGATTCGGCCACGGTATGTGCCAGAACATGATGATGGTGGCCTTCGGCAGCCGCTCGCGCACCATGCGCGGCAGCAGCGCGAAGTGATAGTCCTGCACCAGCACCACCGGGTCGTCGGTATGCGCCTCGGCCACCACCGCTTCGGCGAAACGCTGGTTGACGGTCACATATTGTTCCCAGTCCGAGGTACGGAACACGGGCCGCACATGCGCCATATGGCACAGCGGCCACAGGCCTTCGTTGGAAAAGCCGTAGTAATAGCCCTGCTCTTCGTCTTCGGTCAGCCACACGCGGCGCAGCGTGTAGGCCGGGCGCTTGGGCGGTACGCTGACACGATCCTGCGCATCGACGGTGACGCGGTCGGCCGAGCCGCTGCCGTGCGCGATCCAGGTGCCGGAGCAGGCGCGCATCACTGGCTCGACCGCGGTCACGAGGCCGCTGGCCGGGCGGCGCACGACGATGCCTTGCTCGCGCTGCTCATGAATGTAAGGCTCGCGATTGGACACCACCAGCACCTGGTCGCCGGCCAGTTCATCATGCAACAGCGAGCGCAGCTTTTCCGGTGTCCATGCCTGCGGCGAATCTTGCCGCGCATGTCGCTCGACATGCATCTCGTGCAGCATCGCGCGTAAGTCGCCGAACAAGGGGCGGAATTCGGGCGGTGGCGGCATGGGTCCGCGCCCGGGGTCGCGCCGCAGCAAGCTTTTGAGCGAGCGCATCCAGCCTTGCCAACTCCAGTGCGCCATCCACGCGCCCAACGCGGAAATGACGATGAACATCAGCAGGAACACCGCAAACAGGTAATTGCGGAATTCATTGGTGCGCCGCTCGATGAAGCTGGTGTCTTGCGCGAGCACCAGCTTGCCCAGCGTCAGCCCGTCCTGTTCGAGCACACTCTCGGTGACCCGCAAGCCACCGGGTGCCCTGCCCTGGCAACCCAGCCCGGCCGGAAAGCCGCTGCTGGCATAGAGCAGACGGCCCGACGCATCGCAGAAGGCCATCGCCCGCACATGCGCATCGTGCACCGAGCGATCAAACAGCGCATGCACGCCCTCTGCATCCTGCAAGGTGACGAGATCGCTCAGCGGCGCATTCAGCGACGAGGCCAGCAGTTCGGAACGGGTGTCGAGGTCACGCAGGAACCAGCGCTGCGCCAGTTCATCAACCAGGGGCAGCATCACGAGCGCAAAGCCGCCCAGCACCAAAGCGAGAGGAAGGATGAAACGCAGTGATATCTGGAACGGGCGCATAGGCAGGCCTGAGGTCGGGCAACATTGCCCGGCCCTGCGGCACCCGGTGGATGCCAGCGCCCCGGAAAAATTGTGCTTGTTTGCGGAACGTGCAGGACAAGCCGATGGACAACAGGAACGGCGATACAGTTCCGACAATAGCTTGTCAGAAGTTGCGCAAGCCTTGCAGGTCGAGCACGGTCAGGCCGCGGTAATCGAGCTTGATCAGGCCAGCGCGTTCGAGCAATTGCAAGGCCTGATTGGCGCGCTGGCGCGACACGCTGCACAGGTAGCCGATTTCTTCCTGCGAAATCTGCAGCTCGGCGCCGCCGGCCGGATTGAGGTCGGGATTGAACAGCGAAGCAATGCAGCGCGCGACACGGGCATCGGTATCGAGACTGCGATCGTATTCGATCAGCGAAATGAACAAGCCCAGTCTTGCATTCAACTGTTTCAGCAGGAAGCGGTTGAACGCAATGCTGTTGTCGAGCAACCAGGTGAACGTTGCACGTGGCATGAAGGCGACATGACTGTCGCGCAGCGCGACAACGTCATACATGCGGCCCTCGGTCTTCAACAACGAGCCTTCGCCGAACCAGCCACCGGCTAGCATGCCGGTGAAGGTGACCGCCTTGCCTTGCGGGGACACGCTGCTCATCTTCAGCAAGCCTTCGGTCACGCCCAGCCAGTAATCCACCGGCTCGCCCTTGCGGCAGATATAGCTGCCGGCTTCAAAGAAACGTTCGGTGGTCTCGCGCTGCACCCGCGCCAGCTGCTCGGGCGTCAGCGTACCGGCCCACAAGGTTTGGGTCAGTGCTTCGGACAGCGAAGGGCGGACGACGAGACTCATGCGGGTAGTGACAGGACAGCTTCGACGACGATGAAAAAGGGAACGATGATGGCCACGGTGCCGATAGCGACGCGCAGACACAGGATGATCCGTCTGCTGCGCTGCAAAATTAAAACTTCAGTAATTGTCCGGCAAATGACATTCGGAATAGTTGAACGAGGCTATGATGGCACGAAAAACCGGCATGCAAGGCTAGATGGCGACCGGTCCGACAAAAATATAAAGAGACAGCCGATGTTGGAGATGCACACCCAGCAGGCGGACACCTTTCCGCGCCTCCTGCAACAGCATGCGCACGCGCGCCCCGACCGCCCGGCCTTCCGCGAGAAGGATTTGGGCATCTGGCAAACCACCACCTGGTCGCAACTGGCCGATGAGGTGAAGGCATTTGCCTGCGGACTGGCGGCGCTGGGCTTCAAGCGCGGGATGAACCTGGCCGTGGTCGGTGACAACCGGCCGCGCCTGTACTGGGCGATGGCCGCAGCCCAAAGCCTGGGCGGCGTCGCCGTGCCGCTGTATCAGGACGCGCCGGCGGCCGACATGGCCTATGTGCTGGAAAACGCCGGCATCGATTTCGCGGTCGTCGAAGACCAGGAACAGGTCGACAAGCTGGTTGAGGCGCGCGCCACGGTGCCCGGCCTGTCGCACATCATTTACGACGATGGCCGCGGTCTGCGCAATTACACGGCCCCTGGCCTGCATGGCTTCGACGCGGTGCAGGCAATGGGCCGCGAGCTGATGCAGAAGGACCCCGGCCTGTACCAGCGCGAAGACGACGCCGGCCGCGCCCATGATGTCGCCGTCATCCTGT
>JACCDT011457533.1_pt1 | contig 22082 bp, 24 predicted proteins | sample 7446291 | NCBI WGS metagenome assembly JACCDT01 (sample SAMN15323446, study PRJNA562643) | freshwater metagenome | isolation source: river surface water | place: USA:Blue River Watershed | collected 2017-08-17 | reverse complement strand
TCACGCGTTCCTCACCCGTTCGCCACTTTACTCATGATTACTCACTTTCTCGTTCGACTTGCATGTGTTAGGCGTGCCGCCAGCGTTCATTCTGAGCCAGGATCAAACTCTCCATATTAATTTTTTTAACAGAGACCTTTACCTTTCTCTTTATTTTCTTTTTTACTGGCTTTCCTTTCAAAGATCTCCCAAAGGCTTTCGCCTCCAGGTTGTTGCTCTTTCGCAACTTCATCCACCATTCTACACTTTCCTTTTTTTATTTCAACTCTTTTTTTCATTTATTTTTTAATTTTAAACTTCAAAGTCGTTCAACAATCAAAAAAGCTTATTAAATAAGTAAAAAAAATATTTTAAGTTTAAAAAAACAACGAGAATGCAAATGCAAAAAAAGATTTAGCGGTTTAAGGGATTGTCGCCTCAAAGACAACAATTTCGTCAGAAGGTGACGGGCGCTGTGTAATATCAAAAGCCTTAAGCCTCTTGAGATCCACGAAACCAACGCCTTTCAAGAATGCTTCAAACTCATCTTGTGAATATAGCCTGATAGCAAAATCCTCATACTCCCTCTCAACCACATCTGAACCATCAATCAATTCAAAAAGGCAGGCTACCCTTGCTATTGAATCAACAACAGGAAACGGCGTTGTTGTCATTCGTATCTTAAAGCCATCGCCTCGAAAAAGTTCGCCTCGACAAAAAGGTTCGTAATCGGGCGGTGTAGCAAAATTAGTCTCCATTTCAAAAACAGCCTTCGCACCTTTTTTCATCGATTTCTGCAACCGAAACAAACAACGCCTCGCTTCATCAAGATCTGTTATCAAGGCAAATGAGCCACTGGGAATAAAAACAAAATCATAAATTGGCTCCGAAGGCAGCAAGTCAAATCCTCCCAGCCAGACCTTTGCCTCAAGACCAAGATTATCTAATCGATCGCTAAGTTCTTTCATCATGAACTCGCTAATATCAAAACCATGAACTTCATAACCAAGCTGCAAATAAGGAATTAAAAAACGACCCGAGCCACACATAGGTTCCAAAACAGGCCCACAAGACTTTTTTATGTATTCTAAAAAAAAAACATACTCTTCTCGTGGCGGATGAGGATTTAAAAGGTCATACCACTGAGAAGACAATTTTTTGTACATAATAAATTTTATTTAGCTGGGGTAGAAACACAAACCGCTTTACATGAACATGAAGGATTTGCTAGCTCCAACTGAGCTTTTTTAAACAGAAAAAATAAACCAGAAATCAATATTATAAAAACAAATCCCTTTATTACGGGACCAAAAAAAGGATGCTCTATTAAAAATACTCTCCTCTTTCTATCACTTCCGTCAGGAAATTTTTCATAAACTTCATAACTTAATCTGGCAATAACATTGAAGCAGAGCGCAACAACAACGACAACAAAACACATGTAGATAAGCATAATATAAATTTTTGGCTGTTTGACGTATTATAACATCAACATTTAGAGTGTCAAAAACAAAAGGGCCGAAATATCGGCCCTAAATTGCGGACTATTCTACGCCTAATCCTAATCTTTCATTTATTGAAGCAAGATAGAGAGTCAATGCTTCTTTTTTCTTAATCAATACCGGAATTTGACGCATGCCTTTAAGGATTGATGAACGAATAAACACAGGCCTTCCTTTGGAGTCGACTTCACAGAATTGCTCCGGAGACCGCGCCACAAGCTTAGCATACCAAGCAGACTCTTGCTCTTTTCGATCTTGCAACGAACGATTGTAACGCGCAATCAATTCTTCTACTGAATTTATCAATGATTTAAAATCATCGCTTTCTAAAACAGGATTGTTTAATGGCTGAGCCTCTGCGCTCTTTTGGTCACTTAATAACCAGTTAAAAAGCATTTCAGCGGAAAAGTCCTGGCCCGACTTCAAAAAGTCAGAAAATTCCCTGCACACAGATTCATAATAACAAAGTGCGGCTTCAGGTGACAGTAGCTCATCGCTTGACAATAAGCCAAGTAGCTCAAAAACCTCTGTTCTTTTTAACAAAAAGTCTTCAAATAAACTTAAAACTGAATCAATCAATTCATCGGCAATTTTTTCGTCAAAATTGCTTCTAGCAGCACAAGTTTCATCTATCTCTTTTTGATACTTGGCCTGACGCCTGTTTATTAATGCATCAATCTTCGCAATTTTCTTTTCGGTTTTAAGCTTTTCATCTTCAAGCCAAACCAAATCTCTGTGCTTGTTTAAAGCAGACCCAACGTTATAAACCCCTTGAGAAAAATGCTCAAAGTGCTCAGACGCCCTTTCTAAATTTTTAAAAGTTCTCCCATTAAAAAAATTTTCTACCAGGCCAGTAAACTTTTTATCTAAAACCTTAGCCCAACGAAGGCCCTTGTTAGAAGCTTCTATACCTTCTTTGCTCTCTAATAAGCCGAACGAAGCAACTGCAACTAAAACAACATATTTATTTATCATTATGTAAATCTTATAAACAAATCCCCTTCATCATAAGCTGGCTATAAAAAAATACTTCTTGCGACCAAAAAGAACTTTTTATGTGATTTTAATAAAAAATATCGATGAACAAGATTTCAAATAGAAGGAAACAAGGCTTTATCTTTAATAAAAAAAGAGGCGCGCAAGAACGCGCCTCAGCTCTTTAAACAAAATCCAATCGATTTTTCAAATTACGATATCCCCAAAAGCCAAAAATCGCAGTCATCAAGAACAACACGGGCAAGCAAATCCAAGGAGAAATAAAGCCAGCCTGCCCCATCATAGCAGATCTTACGCTCTCCGTTGCATAAGTATAAGGGCTTAGTAAAACAAAAAACCCTAGCGCCTTAGAAATAGCATAAGCGCTCTGCCATGAAAACTGAAAGCATCCAAAGTGCCACATTGGGAATAAAATGCGCATCATTATATTTTCAACATGCCCCATCGACGGAATGATGCTTGTAAGAAATAAGGTAAAAAATGAAAAAAACAAGCCACTGCAAAAAATGGAAATCATTAAAAGAGGCCAGTTAAATTCAGAAAATAATACCCCATTCAAAAGGACTAGTTTTACAAGAGGAACAACCAATAAACTCAAAAACATCATATTAATAAAGAAAAAAGTGGCATGCTTCAAATACAGCAGCCAACTTGGAATTGGTAGCGTTAATTGATAAGAAATGTGCCTAACTCCTTCTAAATCATTTATAAATAAAAACGTTTGAGCATAAAGTTCAAACCAAGAAACAGAAACGATCAAAGAACCCGCTTGAAAAAGACCAAATGAAGAACTAACTCCCTGAGACTGCAATACATAACCCGTCACTATCAGCGTTGCAACCACCCAAATTGCACAATTAATAAATTTGTCTTTAATTGTTTTTTTAAACAGATACAAATCTGTTTTTAATAAGTTCCAAAAAATAGCAAACATTATTCTTCCTCTTTTTTTGTTAATTCAATAAAAATATTTTCCAAACTTGCGTCATTATGCTTATTTTTTAAATTTTGCGGGGTATCAATAAGCATAATTTTACCTTTATCCAAAACACACACTCGGTCAGACAAATAATCGGCCTCATCCAAGTAGTGAGTTGTAAGCAAAACTGTTTTTTTAAGTTTTTTAATCATATCCCACAGCGCTCGGCGGACCGATGGATCAAGCGCTACTGTTGGTTCATCCAAAATGATAATTTCAGCATCATGCATAAGCGCTCTGGCTATCATAACCCGCTGCTTGTAGCCACCAGAGAGCTTGTCTACTTCAAACTTTCGATACTTTTTGAGCTCAAATTTTTCAAGAAACTCCTCAACTTTGTTTAGAGCAGCGGCTGCATCGACACCATAATAAATCGCATCAAAATACAAATTTTCCTCAACCGTCAAAAGAGGATTTAAATTTGGCTTTTGTGGGCAATAACCCAACTTGCTTCTAAAACCACCAACATCCTCATAAACCGACCGCCCGCGAAACAAAACATCTCCAGACGTGGGCCTAAGCAATGTTGCAATGATTGACGAAAGAGTCGTTTTTCCAGACCCGTTAACCCCAAGCAAACTTAAAACTTCACCTTCGTAAACTTCTAAAGAAACATCATCAAGCGATAAAAAATCATTACCTTTGTAACGCTTGGTTATTTTATCTATGACTAAAAAAGACATAAATCACCTTATAAAAAATAAAAATAAATTTGTGTATAAAAAAATAATTACCCGCAAAAACAGGCAAAAAAATAGATGGCTAAAGCAGCCAAAAGAACTTTAAAGAATCGAAGGTCTTAACAACACATCTTAATGATTAAAAAAACAACTTCTGGGTGCTTTTAGCTTGACAGCAACCTGTTTGCAAAAACCAATACTTTCATGAACCGAACTCTTTCGTAAATTATAACCCTTAAAAAATAATATATAAACACAGTTATTGCAAGAGTCTAGACTAAAGCCAACTTACCTTTTATGACCAAAAACGATTTTTTCATCACATCGCAGTAAGAAAAAAGGTTCTCTGCAACCTGATCTGCCACTTCTTCTTGATAAATATGAGAGGTTAAATTTCGATCCTTCAGCATACTCAACCACACAGACTCGTCATTTATTAAGTCAACTTGATAAGCTTTGGAAAAAACATCTCGTGGAGCCCTAGGCGAAAACCCTTCCACCACCAAAACATCTCTTAATACCTTATAATATAACTCAATTGCAAACTCAAAACGCTGAATAGCGGCATCCCGCAAGATTACATTTCCCCGTTCAGCTTTAAAGGCTTTCAAAACCTCTTCAAATCTAAATATCGCTGATTGAAGCATTAGGCCTCGGTTTTTATATTCTCTTTCCATTAGAACCATCCTTACAAGGAGACGTTAAAATTTTTTTAATAAAATCGCAAAATGACAACTTCATAACAAAAAAACGTAACCTTAGCTAGGCTAGCAAAAAATGTAACTATGGACAACTTGGCTTAGAAAAAGCACATTTTTTAACATTATTTTTGTTGATAATCTCAATCGCTTCATGATCTGAAAGCCAAACTCTATCAGCAAACAACGTCGACAGCTGAAGCGAAGCAATATTTTTGTTAAAACCAAGAGGCAAAGCTTCTGCAATTTTGGTAAACCAAACCCCTACAAAATCAATTCCATATTCCCTTGCAAACCGAGCGACGGACTTTACATTATCTTTACGATCATCAATAAATATTATTTTTTTTGGGGAAAGATTTTTTCTTTTTAAAAACGATCCCAAAACAGCACCTTTTTGCTGAGGATAGCTAAATAAAACTCCGTCTTTAAATTCAGGGCAAGCATCTGACCCCGGAGTCACAAATTCCTCTAAAACAAAAGCTTCTTCTTGCAACCATGATCGCTCGAAAAAATAGCCAAAGCTCTTTAGCTCATCAAGCCGCCACTCACGCAGAGATGGAATAACCCCAAACGTTTTTGTGTAGCAGCAGGTTAGGCCCAAAACAGAAATATTTTTATTTTGTAATTCAGACAACAAAGAACACATGCGATAATCGACGTGGTCAGTTTTTCGCTGAGAATAAATAATGCTGTAAATAAAACTCGTATTTTTTTCGTCAAACTCTGATCGTATTTTTTTATAAAGATATTTTTTAAAGTTCAGCAACAGATCCACGCCGCTTTTTAACAAAACATCATCTATGTCGAATACTATTAAGGTATCACGATTGGCAGACAACAAAAGCGGTTCCAAATGCTCGAATGAAGGAATTTTTAAAACCTTAATCACTATCTTCACTCTTTGCTTTCAAATTCAACATCAATGACCGAATCGGAATTAGCTTTTCTAGCACAGGTTTTTTTGAATTTAAAGGAAAATAGGCACATGCCTAAAGCTGCTAACAAAATAAAGAAAAGTAGATGTTTTAAAAGACTAAAAAAAACATATCCCATTGCAAAAAAGAGAACAACAGCTACCAAGTTTATCCCTAAAAAACGATAGCTCAAATATATATAAAAAACGAAAAAACTCAAATTCACAGCCGCGCTTGATCTTCACCGCCGGATTGCAAATCATTGTTCATCGGCAAAACCGAAGCGCCTTGATGAATTATTTTTGAAGACAACTTATAAACCCCAAATCCATCTTTGCACTCCGATAGATAACGCTTTAAATCCCTTAAAAAAGCAGACAAAGATGAGGCTGAGCTTATAAATGCAAATAAGTAGCTATTTACCATGGCAAAATCCTCAATCAATACCACGCCGCACGAGGCAAGCCATGCGCCATAGGAAATCGTTGCAAAAAGACCCAAACCCAAAACAAGGCTTTGCAGAGATCGAAAATAATCTAAAGAGTAAAAATACCTTGACTCAAGAGCCTCTTGTTTATCTAGATCACTCGCCGCGACATAATTAATAAAAGATTCTTTATCAAAATTGTCAATAACAGTGTTCCTGGCTAACGCACCAGACACTTTTATTGAAATAAATTTTAAAGACCCAGAAAGCCTATCTTCTTGCTCAACAAGCCGCTGAGAACATCTCCAAACCACGATCACATAAACAAAAAAAACAAAGAAGAACAATCCACCAAGCCTCCACCCGCAATGACCGACCATAAACAATGAAGCAATTGCTGTTTCAAAAAAAATTGGCATCATGGAAAAAATTGTAATCGAAAAAATAAATGGTATTGCGTGCTGCATTTTTAAAACTGAAATAACCGCAGCGTTTAAAGAAACCCCTCCGTCAAGAACAAATCTTGCATCAAACAATTTTGCTATTAAATTCTGAGATATTTTGCGGCCAATTTTTACAAACATTTTTGAAGCAAGTATGTTTCTTAAACATGAAATAAGCTGCCCGGCAGTCCAAGTAAATGCATAAACAAAAATCCAATATAAAAGATGAAAAGAAGATAAAGACCTATGGAGCCTAACGGCGATTAAAACCTTTTTAAAAAGAAATGGAATATTTGCATTGAATGTCACAGTCAAAAACACAACGAAAGCCGATGCTACCAACCACCCCAAGGTGCTCTTTTCTCCCCTAAGGCCTCTCAAATTTCTAATCAAAAAAAAGTAAATCTTCATCAAACCCAAGGAGCCCCTTTTAACTAGAAAAAATTTCTATCCTCAAAGGTACACTCTGCCTAAAAATGAGTCAAACTAAGCTTTTGGGGTCTGGTTCAAAACCTGTTTTACGGCAGAAACTATAAGCTCAGGCTGCCACAAAACGATCTCATGATCGCTGTTTTTTGCAAAAACTTGAGCACTCTTATTCGACAACACAAGCAATCGGCCCTGCACAGCCCTCCACTCAGTCCAATAAGCTTCATTGCTTTGGATCTTATTATCAGCCGTAACAATCACTAATGGCTTATCCTCAAGTTTGTTTCTCAAAAGCTTCAACTCCACAACAGATGGCTCCATACCCAAAACCTCAAGCTCTCTTGCGCAAATTTCGTTATAAAAAAACTCACTCAAACCCATAAGTTTTATTATTCGAAAGGAAAATGTCTCTTTAATTTTATTGTTTAAAACTAATTTGGCGACCTTTGAAAGCTTATCCTTCACAAAATGATGCAATCCAAAAAAAGTTAAGGTTTTCAACAGTCTAATACCCCTAAGCCAGTCATCAAGAATGCCATATTCTAATGAATAATTCATAAACTCCGTCATCGGATCAACCAAAACAATCCCAACAACCATTCGAGAATAAATTGAAGCAAAAACTCGAGCATACAAACCACCAAGCGAATGTCCAACTAAGATTATATTTTTGTCTATAGACAGCTCTTTCAAAAAAACCTTGAGTTCCGCCGCAACGTTGATTGCAGTCTTAGGAGAATTCGTCCAATCGCTCCAACCAAGACCAGCCCTGTCATAAGTTATTATTCTTGCGAATTTTGAAACAGAGTCTTGTAATGAAATCCAGGGCAGAAGGTTGCATCCACAACCAGAAATAACAACGACAACAGGCTCCTCGTTATCAGAAACCCCCTTGTCTATGTAATGTATTTTTTTATTATTAACATAAACAAATGACCCGGGACTTGGATTTTTTATATCGCTAATTTTTTTCGATATAAAATTAATCAGTGGGGCTACAAATAGAAAAGCCCCACAACAATAAAAGATTACCCTAATTAAAAACACAGTTGTTTATTAAGACATTTTTTTAATCAATTTGCTCATTTGAGACTCGACATCTTTTTTAGTCATTGACTGCTGAAGCTTATTCTCCAAATGATCTATTACAGCTTTTTTTTCTTCCTGTACCGAGCTGGTCAAACTGGAAATAGAATTGTGAACAATCTTATGCTTTTGATCTAACTCGTTTTTTAAATCACTAGTTTTAGAGTCTAAATTTTTAAAATCTGTAGAGATATTTTTTGCAAAGTCAACCCCTGTCTGAAATTTGGAGTTTATATCCGCAACCATAGAATCTTTTTCTTGCTTAAGCCGAGCAACATCTTGAATAACCTGCGCACCCTTGGACTGGATATCGCCTATTTTTAGTGAAACATCGTTTAACTTAGTAAAACTTGCATCGTGCTTTTCTTCTAAATTTTTAAGCTGAGAAGTTGTTTGCAAAAAAAGATCTTTGCTTTTACCAAGATCTACAACTGATGTTTTAATTTCAGCCGTATTTGACTCAAGCTTTTTTACATTTTCTTGAATCTTTTTTTCGAATTCTTTCGAAGCAAGCTTTGAATCTTCATGCTGCTTTTTTATTAAATCGATCGACTCGTCCTTAGATTTTAGGCTTGCGTCCAAGCTTGCAACCTCAGAAGACAGCCTATCTTTCTCGCGAACAACTTTTTCAAGTTCTTGATTAGACTTCTTAATTTCAACAGTTAAATCATCAATTTTTTTACCCAATGCTAAATTCTCGGTATTAGCCTTAGTTTGAGATAAATTTAAATCATTAGAAATAATCTTTTCTCTAATCGAAATAAACTTTTCTTCAAGCTTTTCTTTTTTCTTAAGCAGAGACTCTATTTCTTTATTTTTGCTTGAAAGCTCACCAAAAATGCGCTTAAGATCAGCCTTTATTTGATTTTTTACAGCAACTGTTTCACCCAAATCTTTTTTAAACTTTGCCATTTTCGCTTCAGCACTATCTTTCAATCTAATTGCGTGACTCAACTGGACCTGTAAATCCAAATTATCGCTATGCCGCTTGGACAAAGTGGACATCATTTCTTTATTTTTTCCTTCAGCATTTTCAAGGCTAGATTGAACTTTTTTCATTTTGCCCAACAACACTTGATGATCTATCTTAGTTTGCTCAAGAGCATACAAATGCTTCTTTAGCTCTCGACTAATATCGTCGTTCTCGCGCTCCTTAACCTTGATTGAACCTTCTAGATCGACAACTTTTTTATTTGCTACAGCAACTTCAGTTTCTAGCTGCTTAGCTTTCAATGCAGCAGAAGCTTTTTCTTCATTTGCTTTTTTAAGATCAGCCTCATTTGATTTCAAAGACATTTCTGCCTGCGATAATTTAGCTTGAATTTCTGCGGCCTCTTTCTTTGAGGAAGCTAAATCATCAGAAGTTTTTTCAACCTTTTTTAAAAACTCAAGCTTTTCGTCATTAGACGCTTTTAACTTTTGCTCTACACTAGCAAGCTCTGCTTTAAGCGCAGCAACTTCAGCATTAAATCGCTCTTGCTTCGTCGCAATCTCCCCTGCAAGGGACTCTTTTTCTAGCTTAGACTGCGCTGATTGAGAAGCGTATTCATTTTTTTTCGACTTCTCTTTTTCTAGCGAAGTTTTTACAGCATTTAACTCAGACTGGGTGGACTGAAAATCCTTAAGCTTTCCACTCAAGGACACCACCTCTGATTCCAAATCCAATATTTTTTGAATCTTTTCTTCAACCTTAGCTCTTTGCGCATCCAACTTAGGATTGAACGCAGCAGCAACTGGGGCCTTAGAAACATCTTGTTTTTGATGCGCAAGCAACGATTCAAGAACAACGTCTTCTATCAAATTTTGGCAAACATCATCACTTAAAACAATTTTTTCAGGGCTGCTTGGAACAGCCATATCTGCAACCTTATCATAAATTCTAAACAACAAGTTACATCTCAACTTATCGACTTCATCGGGGCTTAATTTAACTTTTGCTTTTTCAATAGAAAAATCTAATTTTGCAACACACTTCTTGTAAGAATCGGCTAAAGAGCCCATTAACGCATACTGAGTTTGAATAACCTTATGATGCTCATCGCCCACGGATTTAACCATCATCATTGATGAGGCAAATTCTTTAGCTTGAGAATCAAAGCCTTGAGTAAACTTTTCTAAATCGGTGTCATTCTTTAAACCTTCACTAACAACTTCTTTTACAAGTCCATAGTTGCGATTGTGTTCCGCGGTTGTTGTAAACTTCCAGTCTGCAGAAATCGTTAAATCTGGTTCTGCTAATTGCAGATCGGAACTTACAATAGTTGGCGTCTCAACCGGTAAAGCAGGCGAAGGTGAGTTAATCGCAGACAGATCAAACACCTCAGCGGGCGAAGGAACCTCTAAATCAGGTGATGCTAAAACAGGTGTTGCTTCGGCAACTTTATTAAAGGGCACGGAGAAATCTTCTTCGCTTTCAACAGCACTTTTCCTAAAACCGCTCTTTTCTTTTTTAGGTTTAACTCTAGAAAATGCAGGGGTTGCAAATCCGATCAAAAAACCAACTAATAAAAATCTTAAAAAAATCTTCATAAAACAAATTCCTTTGGCGACCAACACAAAAAGGTCATGCTCGCAATTTGTAAACCAATATAAGGCATATTTGTAATATTTTGTACTTTTTTATGGCTAATCGAAAAGGTAACTAGTCAAAACCTCTACAACTTTTAAAAAGATAAAAAAATCGCTATTATTAATTAAAACGCACTGTTTCTTTAAGCCAAACACAGGTTTATTGAACTATGCAGCCAGCAAGGGATAAATTTAATGGCAAAAGAACCTATCGCAGCAATGTCTATGAAAAAAAAAGGTCTCCTTCTTCTTGGTTTTTTAATCTTTTGCAGCGCGACATACTATTCATTTCAAAAAACTACGCTCTCAAGAATCGCACCAAACCCAATAACCAAATCAACCAAAGAAAATGCTGTTTGGCTAAACGTTTTTGTTCATGGAACCGTGGGATCTTCTTTTTCTCTGTTAAACCTAAAAAAAGTTGCAAAAGATGAAATAAAAGGAACTCGTTATAAAAAAATTGTATCCAGCACAAGATCTCAAAAGGGATTTTGGCAAGACCAGCCAATCCTTAGCATCGGATTAGAACAAATAAACCCAACTTTTAATACTTCAATTTTGGATTCGGACGATTATTATCTTGCAGCGTACCCAATCATATCAGCATTTGAGGCTATGCAAATACAATCTGGCGACAAGAATAAGGATACAGACCACCTCTACTATTTATACGGATGGAGCGGCTTATTAAGTCAAGAAGCCAGAAGGAAAGAGGGAATAAGGCTATATAATGCCTTGAATCAAAAAGTTTTTGAGTTAACTCGCCAAGGATATAGCGCAGATAAAATAAAAGTACGGATTTTAACTCACAGCCACGGAGGCAACGTCTGTTTAAATATGGCCGGCGCGTATCATTCTCTAAATGATAAAACTTTCTATGATCAATTTTCGATAGGCGAATCTATTAAATCAAAGTTTGAACAAATTATCAGCAACCTACCGGCAAGAGCATATGCTGAAACAAAAAAAAACCCTGCCGAAAAATACGATTATCCGCCAAAAAGAATTTTCCAAATTGACGAGTTAATCTGCTTAGGAACACCAATTCAGAAAGAAACTGTCATCTTCTTTAAGTCACCGCTATTTAAAAAGAAAATCAACCTTTACTCAGAAGGAGATGTCGTTCAAACGTCAGATTTTGTATCAACAGAACACAAAACAAGCTATCGCAAAGCGAGCAGATACGAAGTTTCGGACAGTAATTTATTCGAAATAAAAATAAGCATAAAAGACTTTGTATCGCAAAAAATTGAAACCGAAAACAAAACACCAAGCAAGCAAGCATTAGGGCTTGTCAAATACGTTCAATCTAAATTCACAAAAACATTTCCCGATATCAACCCGAACGAAGTCGCGGGTGAAAAAGTATCAAACGACGAATCGCCCGCAGGGTTTGTAGACTTATTTTTTGGCCTAAAAAACACTTCCAGAAAGAGCTCTAATCCAACACACAAAGAGCTTTGGTTTTTTGTTCCACCAGAAAGCAAAGATGCGTTTAATTTCCTAAGGCCAATCCCAGTCTTTTGTTTCTATCCTTTTGTCGATAGCATTATCAACGAAAAAAATCTTAGCGGCGGACATTACGACTTGATTATGGAGCAAGGTGAAGCTTCAGACTTAGCTATAAAATTAAAATCTGAAGCAAAAGACGTGATCGAAGGCGAACACTTCGTCAAAACCTCAACTATCCTTGGGCTAAAAGAAAAATTAGCGCCTTGGACTACCCCTAAAGAAATTACAGCGCCAGGAACCGCAGAAGAAAAATTTGCAATAAAACTCAGAAGAGCTGGAAACAAGGTTAATCTGTAACCTGCAAAATTATTCTAATGCGCTTAAGGCATCTTGAGCTTCCTTCAAGTCTTTTTCAAGCTGCCTTAATTTTTTTAAAGCACTATTAAACTCGTCTGAGCCATATTCAAAGTCAGCAAATGAATGGTTAACCTGATCTAATTGTTTTTCTATTTTTAAAACTCGATCTATTGCTAACTTAAGTTCCCTATCAGCGCTTCCAGAATTGGATTTAGACGCGGGAGTTGTCGCAGATTTGGATTGAGATACAGAAGCCTTGGACGAGTCTGCCGAAGATTTTACAAACTGTTTTTGATACACAAAAGAATCATAGTTTCCGCTGTAAGAATAAGCTCCGTCACGCGTTAACTCAACAACATTAGTTGCAAGCTCATTAATAAAATCTCTGTCGTGAGAAACAAAAATCACAGTACCCGTAAAATCTTTCAAGGCATTTAGCAAAATTTCTTTGGACGGAATATCCAAGTGGTTAGTTGGCTCATCAAGTAGCAATAAATTAGCATTTTGCAGTAAAACGCTCACTATGCCAACCCTGTTTTTTTCTCCCCCGCTAAGAACTCCAACTTTTTTATTGACAGCTTCGCCGCTAAACATAAACGCGCCAAGGAAGGAACGTATCATTTGCTCTGAGGCCCTTGGGCAATTTGTGCGAATGTTATCGATCACAGAGGCCTTCAAATTTAAAGCCTTATTTTGATCCTGGTTAAAAATAGAATGTGTTACGTTGTACCCAAAAGTTACAGAGCCTTTTTGAAGAGGCAATACTCCAGCGATCAAGTTAAACAAAGTCGTTTTTCCAACCCCGTTAGGAGCAACAATTGCAACTTTTTGACCTCGTTCAACTTCAACAGAAACATCTTTAAAAATAAGTTTATCGCCAAAAGCCTGACTAACATGTTCAACTTTGACAACCAATTTCCCTGATTGCTGAACTTGAGGAAAGCTGAAGTTAACAGTTTTAGGAGCAGGAGGCACTTCTATAAGCTCAACTTTGTCTAAAGCCTTTTGCATACTTCTTGCTGTTGAGGCCTTGCTAGCACTAGCTTTAAATCGCGCAATTGTAAATTTTTTCTTTTCTATTTCCTTTTGCTGCTGAACATATGCCAACTCCAAAAGCTTTAAGTTATGTTCTTTTTGAACCAAGTGGTCAGAATAATTCCCTGTATACCAGGTGCCATTTCCTCGCTCAAGCTCGAATATTTTGTCACATAATTCGTCAAGAAAGTACTTTTCGTGGCAAATAATCATAAATCCAAACTTAGAAGCCTTTAAAAAATCTAAAAACCATTCTTTAGCTATAAGATCCAAGTGGTTAGTTGGTTCATCAAACAAATAAAAATCTGCGTCCATGAGGAGCAATTTTGCTAAAACAATTCTCATCTTCCAGCCCACACTCAGGCTGCTGACAGGCTCATTTAATTGTTGAGCAGAAAACCCTAGCCCCATTAATATTTTTTTTGTATTAGCTTTTAAAATCTCTGGAGATAAATCACCAAGCTCCTGCTGAAGCTGATGGTACTTATCTGACAAGTCAGCGTTGAAAGAAACTTTTAATTCAGATTCTATGGCCTCAACCTGAGTCTGCAAAAGAGCAACTCGCTCAAATACCGAAAACGTTTCATCTAAAATAGAAAGACTAGATTCTAGAACAACTTCCTGCGGCATATAAGCAAGTTTTTTTCCACTATGCAACGAGACTGTTCCACAATTCAAAACAGATTGATCTATTATAGATTTCAGCAAGGTTGTCTTTCCAGATCCATTACGACCCACAAGCCCAATTCTATCTTTTTGATTAATAAGAAACGAAATATTATTAAAAATAACCTGAGAACCAAAGGATAGGCTTAATTTAGTGGCCTGTATCATGAAAAAACCTTCAAGAAAAATAAATATTGAAGCAACCTTGCCCGCTATCAAAAATAAGTTTAGCCCGGCAAGAAGCACAAAACGCGCATCACATAAATAAAATTACACAATCATAATAACACTGTCAATCGAGTACAAGGTTTTTAACAAATAAGCACTTTACAAAGAAATTTTTTAATTTTAGAATTCGGCGAATAAAAAAAACAAAGTACATGAACCTGAGCATCAAAGCGACCATTTTCTCCTTGCTCATCATTTTTACTTCATCAAACAATAACCCATTCAGCAACACATCATCGTTGCACAACTTAAGCGCGGAATTGCATGCAATTCAAGATGCCACAGAGCAGATGATAAAAAAGCATAAAACATTTTCTGTTGAGATTCCGCCAGACTTAGATATGATGGCGCATCCAAAAGTTTTGGCTGAAAAAATTAACTTCGTGGAGCAACACAGGGACTTTACAATAAGCGTAAAACCCGACCAGCCCAGAACAACTTTTTCAACACCATATTCTAGCAATGAACCATTAATTCGTACCGATGGCCAAGTAAGCCTCGACCGCAATTCAGCATTATTGCTCACAGGAGTTGCAACAACAGCTGCATTAGCAAATAAAGTAGCAGGATCTTCACTGTTTTTTGCGACAGCGTCTAAAACTTCTGTCGGTCTTGGCGCGACGCTGGCCACAAACCCAGTCTTAACAGCTGTAGGACTTGTGGCATTATCGTTGTATGGTTTTTATAAATTTTTTACCAACCCGTATAAAAACGATGAAACAGAAAATCAACGCCAGCGCGAGCAGCAAGAAGAGGCCGCAAGAGCAGAAAGAACCGCGCAAATAGCCAGAGAACAAGCATTACACAATCGCTTTCTTGAATCACAAAAGCCAGATTTTTCACGCCCCATGCACTCAATCAAGGTTCACACCTACGAAGAAGATCCGCTGCGCACATGGTTCTCGCTTGATGCTGTGCAGGACGACAAAGATTACTACTCAGACTGGGTCAAAATAGACCTTGAAAAACAATCACTGCAAATTTACGACAAAAATTTAAATCCAAAAAAAGAATTTGCGCTATCTGACATCATCCCAGACGAAGAAGAGTCCGAGAAATCAAACCAGAAACCTCACCCAAAAGAACAAGTAACGACTGTAGCAGCAGGAGGCATGCCCCCAAAAAAACCTAACGATGATGATGACGAAGATGATGATGATGAAGATAAAAAATCTGAAAAAAACAAAAAAGATGATAAAAGAAATGAATCCAAAGAGGACAAAGATTGCTCTGGCGAATGCAACAACAAAAACTGTGAAAATAAACAAAAAGAAAATAATAAATTAAAAGATGAGATCAGTCGGTTAAAGGACGAAAATAATAAATGCAATTCAAAAATTATTAAATTACAAGAGCGGCTTATTAATCAATTAAATAAGGATGGTTCATGGTCTATCGGACAAACAGCCAAGTTTGCGCTTGAGGTTATTAGTTCAATATTAGGCTTAGTTGCAGTAATTATTGGAATAAAGCTAAACTCTCTTCAGATAGATGAACTGTCGCAAAAGACTTGTGTTGAAATAACAAGTTCTATCTCTAGTAATCCAAGGCCAACCAATTTACTCACGAAAAACAATTAGGATAAAAATGCCAGCATCAATTTTATTCTTGCTTACTTCGATTATTCTTATAATGATAACAACTTCTTCTGACTGCTATACAAGCTTACCAAATCCATTACAAGTTCAACTTATAACTAAGCTTGGAAGCTTCAATCTTTTTTTAACAGTATTTTCAATGATTTGTATTGCGGAAAGATTTGTGGATATTTTTATAAACAATATAGATAGTATAATAAGTAAAAATATCCTCTCTTTAAATACTTCCATCGTTTCTTTTTTAGGCATAGTATTTGGAATAGGGGTGAATCACTTTTCAGAATCTTTAATTTTCCAAAAACTCCCCCTTGTGGAAGGATTTGGAATGCTTTCCATGTTCGCGAGCCTTGCCGTTATCTTGTTTGCTTTTAAAAAATCTCCGCTTGGCCTAAAGTTTTTATTAGCAGTATTTTTTATTTGTACAAGCGGGTATTCAGCGTTTTATATTTTTCAAAATAGCTCAATATATTTATCTTTATTTAACTTTAAAGTTAATAAAATTATTTACTATGTTTTTGCTTCAACCTGGCCAAACAAACCATTTGCTTTCAAAAATATATTTAATGAATTAAGCGGAGATAATGCTTTAAATCGAGAGTTATTGTCTCAAAAGCCAAAGGCTTCAACTCAATGCAAATGCTAAATATTAGAAATCGCTCAAGGACGATAAAAAGTTTGCTTTACAAAGAACTTTTTTAATTTTAAAATTCGGCGAATGACAAAACCAAAACTTATGGATAACAAAACTGTAAAAAACAACTCAACTGAATTAACTAGCAGTGAGGCGATCGTTCTTGCTCAAGTATTCGGCCTTTTATTCCTTGTTTTAGTCAGTAAAATTTATTTTTCTTTTGTTGAAAACTATTCAAGCCTAGCATATTTTGTCTTTTTACCCATTGGCGCGCTTTCCTTAATTTGTGCAAAATGGATTTCAAGCTCTTACATAGAAAAAAAACTCGCAGGAATTTTTGTATCAAGCCTGCTTTTCGTATCTGTTTTTATTGGTTACATCGCTTACGCTTGCAGTTCATGCGAGTGGTTTTACTCAAACAATAAACTTGTTGCTGTTGGCGCAGTGCTATTTTTCAATCATGCAGCGATTATAAACTATGTGGTCAAAAGAGCTCCATTTGGGGTCTCGATATTGCTTTATCTACTAACTCTTTATGTGAATATCGAGTGCATTTTTTATTTTTTAAACCCAAATATCTGCAAAAACCCTTTCAACTGGTTCCACGTTCTCTGGGTTATGTATGTCCACCTATCCTCATGGCCCATGGAAGAACCCTCGCTTGCAAGAATAGAAGCTGAAGTTTCGGGCGAAAATGCTATGCGACGAAAATAGGCTGTTTACTAAAATAAATATTAAAGCTACTATAAAAATTGCAGGGAGACGGGACAAGCGCTCGAAAGAGAGGAAAGTCTGGACTCCAAACAGAATGGATGCCTGGTGTAAACCAGGGAGGAGTAATCCTACGGAAAGTGCCACAGAAAATAAACCGCCAGAAATGGTAAGGGTGAAACAGTGCGGTAAGAGCGCACGCTTAGAGTAGCAATACTTCTTCGAGGCAAACCCCATCCGGAGCAAGACAAAGAAGTGCGTACGAATCTTCTGTTTTCACATTACGCACGGGTATGTCGCTAAGAGAAATGCTTGTTGCCTTAACCGGTACAGAATCCAGCTTACAAGTCGCCCTGCATAAATAGTTTTCATTGACTCTAAATATCAAATTTGGCACCATAATCCCAATAAGCAAAAAAAAATTAATGTTCCACTTTGCAAGGATTATCGCGCTCTCATCTGTAATTCAACTGCTCGCTCATCCAAAATTAAAACCTATAACAAATCAAGACCCTCAAGTCGAGATCGATCCGGCACAACACCCTCAAGACCACTGCGCAAATTTAATAAAAGAACTAAATAGCAAACAAAGCAACAACGAACTAAAACTAGAAATACGAAGCATCATCACAAGGCTTATTGTTTTCAATAATCAGCTCGATAAAACAACTGACGAATTCTACGAAAACTTCACTCTCGACCTAAAAAAAACAATTGAAAACCCCATAAATCAGTTAGATTTAAGCCCCGATTCAAAAATTATGCTAATAGCAGAAGCGCACATTCTGCTTGACGCAATAAACCTTTTCTGTAAAAAAAAATCCCAAGATTTAAATATTTCACTACACACATCTTTCAAAGAAACGGCAAATATGCTGCTAATGATAAACATTTTTGCTAAAACTTATAAAATGACTGATCCTAAACAATTTGAATCTGATGGAAAGTCTCTATTAAAACAAGCGCTCATCGAGCAAATTAAACTAACGTCTCAAAAAATAGGCATTTCTTTGGAAATAGGAATAAAGACCCTTGAAAAGATAGTTTTAATTTTCTATAGAAGTTTTGACAAAAACACAACAACGCTCCTCGATGAGGCTTTTAAATATCTAAAAACTCCCAAGACTTACCCGAACCGCTAGCTTCGGATTTTATCCAGGCTGCGATAAAAAATAGCTTGTTTAATTGAAGTCTCATCGATTTCATCTATGCCATTCATATCAGCAATCGTTCGGGCTATTTTAAGAACCTTATGGTAAGCTCGCGCGCTGAGATTGAATTTTTCAAAATACATCTGCAGGCATGATTCAGCCTTCGGGCTAAGCTTGCAAAAATCTTTAATTTTATCTGAAGGAATTTGGCTATTCGGAAAATCCTGACCACGCTTCAACCGCGCTTCTATCGCCACCTGGACCATAGCTTTCATTTCAGCCGAGGATAAATCTTGTACCCCATCATTTTTAGTCAATTCGTCGTACTTGAGTGCGGGAACATTAATGTGAATATCGATTCTGTCTATAATGGGACCAGAAAGTTTAGCTTGATATTTCTTAACGATCAGATCGGAGCAGGTACAATTCCCTGAAGCATCTTTATAATAACCACAAGGGCATGGATTTAAAGCCGCAACAAGCAAAAATTTGGACGGATAAGTAACAGAACATCCTGCCCTAGAAATTGTAATTTCAGAGTTTTCGAGGGGTTGCCTTAAAACTTCAATAGCCGTCCTTGAAAATTCTGTTAACTCATCAAGAAACAAAATCCCTTTATGCGCCAAGCTAATTTCACCTGGAATCGGATTTGAACCTCCACCAGCAAGACCAACATGCGAAACAGTATGGTGAGGACTCCTAAATGGACGTTCATCAACTAAATTTTTGTCCTTCAAAAGGCCCGCAATAGAATAAACTTTTGTTATCTCGATAGCTTCTTCAAATTTAAGATCTGGCATGATTGAAGGTAATCGCTCTGCAAGCATTGTTTTTCCTGTCCCAGGGGGTCCGATAAACAAAATATTATGTCCTCCTGCAGCAGCTATGGTTAATGCCTTTTTTACTGCAACGTGACCTCTTACTTGCGAAAAATCTTTAGCAATAATATTCTGATGCGGCAAAAACTCAACTTTAGCCGCAGGGGCAACAACAACCTGTCCAGACAAATAACCAATCAGGTCATTAATATTTTTTAAGCCAACAACCTCTATTCCTTCCAAAACGGCGGCCTCAGCTTGATTTTTAAAAGGAACAATAATCCGCTTTTTTCCAGCCATCATTGCGCCGTAAGCGATAGGCAAAACTCCTTTTATTTCCCTGATAGAACCATCAAGAGAGAGCTCCCCTACAAACAAGGTTTCTTCCAGAAAACCCAAAGAAACATCTAATATTTGAGCTGCTTGCAAAATTGCTACAGCTATTGGAACGTCAAAGTACGCGTCTTGCTTTTTAAGGTCAGCTGGAGCCAAATTTATTGTAATAAAGCGGTCCGGCATTTTTATTGAAGAATTTTTAAATGCGGCGCGAATGCGCTCTTTGCTTTCTTTTATCGCCTTGTCTGGGAGGCCAACGATACAAAAATTGACCATTCCAAGAGAAAGATCAGCTTCTACTTCGATAATGTGAGCATTTATGCCTAACGTTGTTGCGGTGAAAACTCTTGCGTGTCCATTTCTATTCATGATGTAGCGATAAATGCCCAACAATTATATCTTAAACTAAACAAAAATAATTTCTACTATAAATTATTCTGCCTCATCTCCATCCTCTTCCATGTCAGAATCCTTTTTGCCCATGTAGTTTTTAACAAAACGCTTGGCAATGCGACGAGACATCCCAAATTTTCGCAAATGGTCAAGAATTGCCTGTGGTGGGACCGGCTTTTTAAGATCTTCCCAAAGTTCTGGGGTCATCTTATATCCAACAAATGCGCTCGAATAAAGCTTTTTATCAAATGAAGCGCCTTCGAACTCATAAATGTAAATTTTTGTACCAAAGGGATCGATCAACTGGAAATAAATGTAACCTGCAGGATGTCTTGATAACTCAGAAAGGATATTTAATTTTTTCTTTTTACAGGTAGCAAAGATTTTTTGTATAAACCCTTTTTTGACCTCTAAAAATAAGCCGGCCGCGCGATTGTTTAGCCGCCTTACCATGCTAAACTCTGCAAGCTCGGTTAAAGCTGGTGTACGAAGAACCAAGAAGCATTTGCCTCTTCTTAGCTCTGCATAATTTACGTAGGGATTTGTGCCGCCTTCGACGCTAACATATGTTACGGCAAACAACAGCTTTTCTGCATAGAACTTGATGGCATTCTCGACAGAGTCAACCACCATAAAGTATTTGAACTTCTTGAACATTTTGGCTCCCTTGAAAAAGCTTGCAACAAGGGAGCTTTGAAGTTGGGAGCTAGATTGAGCCTAAAGCTTTCGCCAATGAGCTAATCTTACGTGATGCTGTGTTAGATTTCAAAAGACCCTTACCCTTTGCCCTTGCAATCTTAGCTTGCGCTTCCTTGAACAAGTTCCCTGCAACCTCAACGTTTTTGTCGGTTGTAGCAGCGGTAAACTTTTTGATCAAGGTTTTGATCTCGGACATGCGAGCTTTATTCCTTCTGGTTCTAATCTTAATTCTTTTGATATCCTTTTGGGAAGATTTTATATTTGCCACTTTTTACTCCAAAAACCCTTTTAAACAACTTTTTTAATTTTTTCAGCTTTTACACATTTTGTACAAACAGCCCCTCTTTGCACTTTTGTGCTTCCGATTGTAGAAAACCGCAGAGTTTTAACGTTTGGGTATACCCATTCTTTGGTTTTGTTGTTAGCTTTGCTAACTCTGTTCACAACACGGGGTCTTTTATCACAAATTACGCATATGTTTGACACTTTTACCTCTTTTTTTGCACTAACTATATGAAAATAATAAATTCAATTTAAAAATTAATCAACTCGAAGCTTCGTTTTTCCTACCTAAAACTCGTTCGTCAATTTTTTTAATCTCTCTCACCGGCATGTCAAAAAGCTCATACACTTCTTTAGCCGTCAAAGTTTCTCTTTCGACTAAAGCGTGTGCTAGTTTTTCTATTTTGTCCACGTTCGCCTTTAATAATTCTTCACCTCTGTCGTAAGCTTCTTTTGCTACTTTACGAATTTCATTATCAAGCATGTCATTAGTTTGAGGACCCCATTCAGATCCACGACCCCAATAACTCTCTAAATCATAAGATATTGGAACAACATCAGACGTCATGCCATAACGCATTACCATACTTCTGGCAATTTTTGATACCTTAGATATATCACTTCCGACCCCACTAGTTTGCGTACCTAGAACAATTTTTTCAGCCAAAAGTCCACCAAACGCAGAAACCATCCAAGAAAAGTAGCTACCCCTTTTCCATTCAATTTCTTTTTCTTGGGTATATGAAGTTAACCCCATGCAACCCTCGCCCCTAGCAACAATCGTCACTTGTCTAAGCGGCATCGTGTGTGCTGGGTCTTGAAGAATATTTAATAAAGTGTGGCCAGCCTCATGAACCGCAGTTTCCCACAACTCTTGCTTATCTCTAACCATCGCAAGCCTCGGAGCCCCCAAGCTAATTTTCTCTTCAGCTGAAAGAAAATCCTTCATGGATGCTGCTACTGCAGATCGCTTCACTGCATTCAAAGCAGCCTCGTTAACAAGATTTGCAAGGTCTGCACC
>JACCDT011932963.1_pt1 | contig 22088 bp, 12 predicted proteins | sample 7446291 | NCBI WGS metagenome assembly JACCDT01 (sample SAMN15323446, study PRJNA562643) | freshwater metagenome | isolation source: river surface water | place: USA:Blue River Watershed | collected 2017-08-17 | reverse complement strand
TGCGGCCAGCCTTCATTTCGGCCACGATCTCGTCAACGGGCGAGATGGCCACGGGTTTCAGGGCAGAGTTCATGCCTGGTCTTTCAGGTTCAGGCCCGCGCTGAGCATGCGCTCCACATAGCGGGCCACGGTGTCGATTTCGAGGTTCACGCGGCTGCCAGCCTTCAGGCTGCCCAGCGCGGTGTTTTGCACGGTATGCGGAATCAGGTTGATGCTGACCTCGCAGCCCTCGGCCAGGTCTTGCACCTTGTTCACCGTCAGGCTCACGCCGTTGATGGTGATCGAGCCCTTGTAGGCCAGGTATTTGGCCAGGGCAGGGGGCGCAACCACACACAACTCCCAGCTCTCGCCAATTTGCTCGAAGCGGCTGATGCTGCCCACACCATCCACATGGCCGGACACAATGTGCCCGCCCAGGCGGTCGTTGGCGCGCAAGGCTTTTTCGAGGTTGACGGGGCCTTCCTTGTCCAGGCCGCACGTCTTGTCCAGCGATTCGGCAGAAATGTCGATCGTGAACTGCCGCGTGGCGGGGGTGAAGGTGGTGACGGTCATGCAGGCGCCGTTGAGGGCGATGCTGTCGCCCAGGCCCACGTCGTCGAGGTAGCCGGCCGGCGCCTCGATGGTCAGGCGCTTGCCATGGTGTAAAGAGCTACCCAGGTCGTGGATGGCGACGATTCGCCCCACGCCGGTGATGATTCCGGTGAACATGTGTGTATTTTCGCAGGAACTGAGCCTGTTTCCCGGCCAGGGTGGCAAAAAGCCTGCGGCCAACCTAGGGTAAGCCATGGGCAGGGCTTGTCAGAAACGGTGCCTAGAATATGTTGCGTTGCAGCAAGCGCCGCCAGGGCGCTGCCTTTTCTGGAGCTACAAGTGTCCGTTTCGTCCAAAGTCAAGCCCCAAGCCTCGGCTGAAGAGGGCTTGCACATCATCAAGAAATACCCCAACCGCCGCCTGTATGACACGCAAAGCTCCAGCTATGTCACGCTCGCCGAAGTCAAGCAACTCGTGCTCAAGGCCCAGCGCTTTGCTGTGCGCGACGCCAAAACCGGCGAGGATCTGACCCGCTCCATCCTGCTGCAAATCATTCTGGAAGAAGAGGCCGCTGGCGTGCCCCTGTTCAGCGAGCAGGCCCTGGCCAACATCATTCGCTTTTATGGTCACGCCTCGCAGTCCTACATGGGCAGCATGCTCGACAGCCAGCTCAACGCCCTGGCGCAGTGGCAAACCCGTCTGGGTGAGCAGTCTGCCCCGCTGATGGAGCAGATGAAAAAACAGACCGAGCAAATGTGGGGTGCCTTTGGCCTGAAGCTCTGAAGTCGCAGCGCCCGACCCGTTTTGCAGGGACAATCGGGGGATGAACGCAGAAGTTTCCACACCAAACGCCAAACAGGACGCCCCCAAAGTGGGCTTTGTCAGCCTGGGTTGCCCCAAAGCGCTGACCGATTCCGAATTGATCCTCACGCAGCTCAGCGCCGAGGGTTACCAAACCTCCAAAACCTTTGACGGGGCCGACCTGGTCATCGTCAACACCTGCGGTTTCATCGACGACGCCGTCAAGGAAAGCCTGGACACCATTGCCGAGGCCTTGGCCGAAAACGGCAAGGTGATCGTGACCGGCTGCCTGGGCGCCCGCACGGGCGAAGAGGGCGGCAACTTTGTGCTGGACAAGCACCCCAGCGTGTTGGCCGTGACGGGGCCGCATGCGACGCAAGAAGTCATGGATGCGGTCCACACCCATCTGCCCAAACCGCACGACCCGTTTTTGGATCTGGTGCCCGGGGGCTTTGGCGAGGCCGGCCTCAAACTCACACCGCGCCACTACGCCTATTTGAAAATCAGTGAAGGCTGTAACCACAGCTGCACGTTTTGCATCATCCCGTCCATGCGCGGTGACCTGGTGTCGCGCCCAATTGGCGATGTGCTCAAGGAAGCCAAGGCGCTGTTCGAAGGCGGCGTGAAAGAGTTGTTGGTGGTCAGCCAGGACACCTCGGCCTATGGCGTTGATTTGAAATACCGCACCGGTTTCTGGGATGGGAAGCCCATCAAGACCCGCACGCTGGAGCTGGTGCAGGCGCTGGGCGAGCTGGCCCGCGCGCATGGCGCCTGGGTGCGTCTGCACTATGTGTACCCGTACCCGAGCGTGGACGAGATCATTCCGCTGATGGCCGAAGGGCTGGTGCTGCCGTATCTGGATGTGCCGTTCCAGCACAGCCACCCCGATGTGCTCAAGCGCATGAAGCGCCCCGCCAGTGGCGAGAAAAACCTGGAGCGCATCCAGCGCTGGCGCGAGCTGTGCCCCGAGCTGGTGATTCGCAGCACCTTCATTGCCGGCTTTCCCGGTGAAACGGAAGAAGAGTTTGCGCACCTGCTGGACTTTGTGCGCGAAGCGCAAATTGACCGCGCGGGTTGCTTCGCCTACAGCCCGGTCGATGGCGCAACAGCCAATGCTTTGCCCGGACAAGTTCCTGATGCGCTGCGCGAAGAGCGCCGCTCGCGCTTCATGGCCATGGCCGAAGAGGTCTCGATCGAGCGTTTGCAGCGCCGTGTGGGTTCAAACATGCAGGTGCTGGTGGACTCGGCACCGGCCATGGGCCGCAAAGGTGGCCTGGGCCGCAGCTATGCGGATGCACCAGAGATCGATGGCACCGTACGTTTGCTGCCACCCGAAAAAATCAGCAAGACCTTGAAGGTTGGGGAGTTCACCCGCGCCCGCATCGTCAGCGTGGACGGGCACGACCTGGTGGCGCAGCCCGTCTAAGCCGTCGGCTTACACCACCTTGAGCGGGTAGCCCAGCGCATAGCCATAACCGCGCAGGGTGCGTATGGTGTCTTCCGGGGCGCCGCAGGCGCTGAGCTTTTTGCGCAGCGCGCTGATGCGCATTTCCAGGTTGGCTGGCAGCAGGCCTTTGTCTTTGGTGTCGATCAGCTGCATGGCTTGCCAGCGTTCGAGCTGCTGGCCAGCAGCCCGGCTCATCGCGGCCAGCAACAGGCCCTCGCCCTGGGTCAGAAGCACCTGCTCTTTGGGGCCCGTCAACCACCAGGTCTGGCTGTTGAGCTCCAGTGTCGGGTTCTCTGCTGTGGGGGCGCTGGCTCTGACGCGGCGGGCCAGACTGTTGACACAGGCCAGAAGCTCCGCTTGCTCAACCGGCTTGATCAGGTAGTTGTCCGCACCACAGGCATAGCCCTCCAGCCGGTCTTGCAGCTGGCCGCGCGCCGTCATCAACACGATACCCGTGGTGGGGTGGCTTTTGCGAATGCGCTCAGCCAGGCTGAAGCCGTTTTCGCCCGGCAGGTTGACGTCAATGATGTACAGGTCTGGCAGGCCGTGGGTTGGCGTGTTGTCAATGTCTTCGGCGCAGTCCAGACTGGTCACGCGATGCCCCAGGTCTTGCAGAAAGGCTGCGGTGGCTTCGCGCAAGCCATCGTTGTCTTCCACGATCAGGATGTGCAGGGACTGGGGCGATTGCATGTGCTTGGGTCAGTGTGAAAAAGTGTTTGCGTAAATGTATGCAATGCGCAGGTGGACGGACCAAATCAAACCAAATGGCAGGCTCAAATGTGGTCAGGCAGGGTCAACACAAAGCGCAGCTGTTCGCCTTGGGGCTCATAGTCCACACGGCCTTTCAATTTGATCATCAGGTTGCGAACCAGATACAAACCCAAGCCCGTGCCCGCCTGTCGCTGCGCGCCGGGGGTGCGGTAGTACTTGGAAAACAATTTGTCCTGGTCTGGCCAGCCGGATTTGCCCACCACATTGCTGATGATCAATTGTGATTGTGGCCCCGCTTCAACGACGATGGGCGTGTCTGGCAACGCATATTTGCAGGCGTTTTCCAGCAGGTTGCTCAGCACGATGAACAGCAGCTGTGGATCGGAGTGGATCAGCCATTGCGGGGGAAGCAGCAGCTTTACGCGCTGCGGCGCAGGGCAGGCGGCCACAACATCGTTCAGTAACACCACGACATCGCACTGGGCAGGGTGAATCTGCAGCCCCTGGTCTCCGAGCTGAGTGGTTTGCAAGCAGCGCTCGATCACCGCATTCATTTCACGGATGGCGCGCTTGATGTCGGGCGCTCCCTTGCTGTTCGGGTCCAGGCGCATGTGCATGGTGGCCAACGGTGTTTTGAGCTCGTGGGTCAGCATGGTCAGCAGCTGTTCTTGTTCTTGTCGGGTTCTTCGGTCTTGTTCGGCCTGCAAGTTCAGTCTTTCGATGTTTTGCTGTACCTGTCGCTGTTGCTTGTGCATCACGTAAGAGCGGTATTGCAGCATCAGCAGAACCAGAAAGCCGCTGGCCAGGCCGTGAGCTTGTACCAGATAGATGCCAATTTCGTCGCCCTTGGTCAGGCCCAGGCCTGGCAAAGACGCTGCAGCCAGCAGCAGCAAGAGCAGGCTGTAGAAACCGATCACCACAGGCCGGGGCAAAGCCGGTTGGCGCTGTAGGTCGGGCTGTTCCCATGCTTGCGCGAACAGCGCGCTGACCAGCAGCACAAAGGGTGTGACCAGCACCAACGACAAATTCATTTGCAAAGCCAGCCGTGGCAGGTCAAGGATAAAAAACACGGCCAAATTCACCAACACCATGCTGGCCAAGAGGCGCAGTGTCCACAGCGACCAGGCGCGAATTTTGAACTCGCTCAGGAAGGCCATATTGAAATAGATTCCTGCGCTCGTTGCCAGCATGCCGAAGACAGACGCCAGCGCATCAAGTACTTGCGCAGACCACGCCTGCGGCCAGAACATGCGCAAATAGCCCAGCATGCACAAGGCGTACACCAGAGCCGCCAGCTGCTGAATGCCAAACAAGCCCGCCAGTTTTTCTTTGGTGAAGGCCCAGTAGGTGACGCCCCACAGGGAAAAAATGGATACCAAGCCGATGTAAAGCGCAAACAGCAAGTGGTCTGTTTGCGCGGTGTTGAGCAAATTGCTTTCGCGGACCACGGTGGCCGAAATCTGTCGCGTGCTGGTGGAGGTCACGCGAAGCCAGACGTCTCTGCTTTGCTTGGTGGCGACCAAGGGCATCAGGAAGGTCATGCCTTTCAAAGCCGATGCCCGGGGGTGATGGGTGTCGCCCGTGGCGCCCACAAAGCCCCGGGGAGCTGCCGTGTCAAAGACCTGAATATCGTCCAGATACACCGGGCGAATGTTCAAGACCAGGTTGTCTTGTATGGCGCCGGGGTTGGGCGTGACGCCTGCAACCTGCAGGCGAATCCACAACACAGAAGAGCCAAAGCCTTTGCTCAACACGCCCTGGTATGGCGTGGTTTCGATGCTCTGGACCTGGGGCCATTGCAGCTGGCCTGTACTGTCCTCCAGCCAGGCGCGTTGTGTGACCAAGTCCTGGGCGCTGACCGAGGGGCTGGCCCATTGCAGCCAAAGGCCAAACAGTAGAAATATCAATTTCATAATATTTGTGAAACTTTGGTTGTTTTTGGAATTGGCGGTTTCAAATCGTTATGCTCTGAGGAGTAACTTAAGACGCACCATTTTGGTGCCAAAAAGTGAGGTCTTAAGAATGCTTCCTTTATTCTTTTCAATGGTTTGGAATGGTTATGAAACAAAAACGCTCGAGCAAAATGGTGCAAATGTCTGCGGTGGCCCTGGCCTGTGTGGTGATGGCTGGGTGTTCGAGTGTAGGCCCTGTGGCGATCAAACCTCAAGACATCCAGGCCACGAATCAAAAAGACGCTGAGGCCATGCGCAAGGATGTGGAGCCGATCACCGGCCCCTTGACGATGGAAGAGGCCCTGGCCCGCGCGCTCAAGTACAACCTGGACCGCCGCTCCAAAATGATGGAAGAGGCCCTGGCCCTGGGTCAGCTCGAAGTGGGCAAGTTCGACATGCTGCCCAAGGTCATGGCGCAAGCGGGCTACAGCTACCGTGACAAGCCACGGTTTACTGGATCCACAACCTACAACGACTGGGTGGCCTCGGGTATTCCTTCCAGCTTTGCGCCTTCCAGCACATCTACTTCTGCCGAGCCCACGCATTACACCGCCGAGCTGGGCATGACCTGGAGCCTGCTCGACTTTGGCATGGGCTACTACGCCGGCAAGCAAAACGAAGCCCGCCTGCAAATTGCCGCCGAAAAACGCCGCAAAGCCATGCACCTGCTGATGCAGGACGTGCGCAACGCCTACTGGCGTGCCGCCAGCGCCCAGCTGCTCAAAGACGATGTCAAAAAGACCATCGCCCTTGCAGAGGAAGCCTTGGCAGACTCCCAAAAAGCTGCCAACGAGCGCGTGAAGAACCCGCTCGAGCCCCTGCGTTACCAGCGCCAGTTGCTGGAAAACCTGCGCCTGCTGGAAAACATCAACCAGGAACTGTCGTCTGCGCAGGTGGAGCTGGCCTCGCTGATCAACGCGCCGCTGGGTCAGCCCATCAAAATTGCAGACGCTGGTTTGCAAAACATCAGCAAAGAGCTGGACGCGATTGGCATTGACCGCCTGGAGGCCGTTGCCCTTCAAGGCAACGCTGATCTGCGCGAGCAGCACTACAACAGCCGCGTGGCCCAGGAAGAAACCCGCCGCACGCTGGTGCGCATGTTCCCGAACCTGGTGTTCAACTACGGCGTCAAGTACGACACCGACAACTACCTGCTTAACCGCAACTGGAACGAAGCAGGCCTGCAGTTGTCTTTCAACCTGATGAACCTGTTCACTGGCGGCACGCAAATGAAGCTGGCCGAAGCCGGCGTGGCCCTGGCGGACCAGCGCCGCATGGCCATGCAAATGACGGTGCTCACCCAGTTGCACTTGGCGCGTCTGGGTGTGATCAATAGTCGCAGCCAGTTTGAGCGTGCTGACTCCATCTACGTGACCGACAAAAAAATCTCTGATGTCATGCGCGCTCGCCAATCGGTGCAGGCGCAAAGCAAACTGGATTTGGTCAGCACACAGGCTTCGGAAATCCTCAGCCTGCTGCGCCGCTACCAAGCCTTGGCCCAAGTGCAAGTGTCGGAAAACCGCTTGTTGGCCACCTTGGGCATGGACCCCGAAATTGGCAGCGTGAGCGAAACTTCACTCAAAGACCTGACGGCGCAAGTCACCAAAGCCCAGTCGCCCTGGAAGCTGCTGGCTCAGCCCGGTCAGACCGAGAGCGTGGTCAAGGTTCAACCTGCTGTGTCGAAGTGGTGAAACCGCGCATGACGGTGAAGATGCGTCTGGTGTGGGCGCTGTTGTACGCGACGCCTTTGGCTTTTGCGCAAACCGCCCAACCTGTTCCAGCACCTGGTGTGGTGCAGGCGCCCGGCGTGGCGCCGCGCCCGGCACTGGAACGGCACGATATTCGTGCCCAACTCATGCCGCGCCGCTACACCACCATTGCAGCCGAAATCGGGGCCAAGGTCTCGTCCATACCGGTGCCCGAAGGTGGCGCCTTCAGGGCAGGGCAGGTGTTGGTCAGCTTTGACTGTTCCTTGCAAAAAGCCCAGTTGGACAAAGCCCAGGCCGAGCTCGAAGGCGCGGAGCAAACCCTCAAGTCCAACTTGCGGTTGGAGCAGCTCAATGCGGTCGGCCAGCTGGAATTGGACCTGTCCAAGTCGGCGGCCAACAAAGCCAAGGCTGAGGTGGGCGGCAACAAGGCGGTGCTGGCCAAGTGCCAGGTGCCTGCGCCGTTTGCTGGTCGCGTCGCTGAGCAGAAGGTGCGCGAGCAGCAATATGTGCAGCCCGGCCAGGCCCTGCTGGACATTCTGGACGACAGCGTGCTGGAGCTGGAATTTCTCGTGCCCTCGGTCTGGCTGCGCTGGCTGAAGGTGGGCGGTGGTTTTGAGGTGCAGATCGACGAAACCCGCAAAAACTACCCCGCCAAATTCACACGCATCGGCGCCCGGGTGGACCCGGTGAGCCAGTCCGTTAAGGTGGCTGCAGCCATCAACGGCAAATTTCCTGAATTGATTGCAGGCATGAGCGGCAAAGTGCTGATCAAGCCAAACGAAGGACAGTGACATGTCAAACAAAAAACACACCGGACTGACCCGTCGCACCAGCGGCTTGATGGCGCTGGAACAGCGCTTCATGTTTGATGGGGCGGCTATCGACACAGCCCACGACCAGCTTGTGGATGCAACGGCGCTGGACACTGTTCAGCTTGTCTCCGCAGATGTGTTCCGGTTTGATGCCTCGACCAGCGGTTTGGCCAGCGCTGCCCAGCTGGCACAGCAACAGGTGCGCGACTACCTGACGCGCGCCACCGATGCGCAATTGTTCGAACTGTTCAACGGCGGTAAATCGACCCCAGACAGCCAATGGACAGAGCGCCTGAGCAGCCTGCGCGAAGCGCTAGCCAACGGCTCGTTCGCTGTGAACGTGGTGGCCATGGACAGTGCCAGCCAGTTCACCGCTTTGGCGGCCTTTACAGAGAACGGCCCGAACGACGAGCCGACCATTTTCATCAACACCTACTGGTTTGGCATGCTCGATGCGCCCGACACCAGTCGCGCCTTGGTGGAAGAGCTGGGTCATGCCTTTGACGCTTACTTGAACCCCAATGCCGATTCGGTAGGGGACGAGGGCGAATCTTTTGCAGACACAGTGATTGATGGCTCCGTCAGTCCGGAGCAAAGCACAGCCTTGCTGATGCAAAACGACCACGGTCAAGTGGTGGTCAATGGCGTCTCGTACGACGTTGAATTCGCGTCACTGAATTTTGTGAACGCGTACCACATGGTGTACGACTGGGACACACAAAACAACAGCGAAGACACCACCGAGCGTTGGGCGAGTAAAGAGCAAAATTTGCATTACTTCAACACGGCTGGGCTTGGCTCTATCAGTATTTCTGATGGATCAAACGGTACCAACTTCAGCGGTAACGATGTCTCTGCCGTTGCTCTGACGGTTGGTGGCCAAACCTACTACGGCTGGATCAGCCGACCCATTAAGTCCAACGGCATTGTTCGTGGTTTTTACTTCTGGACGGATACGAATTTTACATCTCTGGCTCTTGCGCAGGCAGACGGCAACCAGGACGGAGACAGCTCTGTTGCAGATAACCGTGGTTTTGTGTTGGTTGTGGATCAAACCTGGTTTACCCAACAAATCGCTGATACGGATTTCACCAAGACATTCACATCCACTTCCAAGGATGTCATCAACAGTTACGTGACAAACGGCAGTACGTTGACCATTGCGAGTGTGGGGTCCTCTTCGGATCGGGTGGATGCAGCGTTGAACAGCGTGATGCCGCCCAACTCCCCGCCGGTTGCCGCCAACGATACGCTAACCGTGGCTGAAGACAGTGGCACTACAACAGTGAGCGCTGCCAATGGACTGCTTTCTAATGATTCAGACGCTAACAACGACAGTCTGACCATTACGGGTTATACGATTGCCGGCGTTAACGGAACTCAAACGGTAGGCTCGACGATCACTATTTCTGGTGTGGGTGATATTCGCATCAACGCGGATGGGGGTTACACCTTCACCCCGGTAGCAAATTACTCAGGCTCTGTGCCGCCGATCACCTACACGGTCAGCGATGGCAATGGCGGAACGACGACGGCGGTCTTGTCGATCACCGTCACGCCTGTTAATGATACGCCCACAGCCAGCCCAGACACCAAAACCATTAGTGAGAATACCGTTGCCAGTGGCACGGTGATCGCTAATGACACAGATCCGGATGGTGACAGCTTGACGGTCACGGGGTTCACCTATTCCAACGGTACGAGTACCGTGGCGGGAACGATAGGGTCGTCCAACACCATCACATTGAATGGCGTGACTGTGGGTACTCTGATTCTCAACGCGAACGGCACTTATTCGTTCACACCGGCATCCAATTACTCTGGTACCGTACCCGTCTTCAACTACACCATCAGTGATGGGAATGGTGGTACGGCCAGTTCAACACTGACTATATCTCTCACCACCGTAAACTCAGCGCCAGTGGCCAATCCTGATAACGGAGACAATAGCGCGTATGCGGTGGAGGCAGGGTGTCACGTCACAGGTGTCGATCAGAGTGGAGTGACATTGACCAACTCGGGCTCGGATCAAACGGGTAACGTTTTGACGAACGATACGGATCCAGATGCATCTTCAACCCGTTCGGTTACTTCTGTTCGTAGCGAAAGCGGTAATGGCAGTACTTGGGACGGTACATTGGTAACAACTGTCACAGGGCGCTATGGGACGTTGACCATTACGGCTAATGGTGCGTATACATTTGATATCAATGAAACAAACGGTGCGGTAAATGCGCTGAATGTAGGGGATGTCCTGAACGAATATTTTACGTACACCGTCACGGATAACACGGGTTTGACAGCCAGTAGTACGCTGAAAATTGTGATCAAGGGCTCGAACGATGTGCCAGTTGCAGTCAATGACTATGATTCAGTTGTCGAGCTATCAGCCTCAACTACCACCAACACTGTAACTAACTACGGAACAGCCAGTGGCTCAGTTTATTCTACAGGTGTTCTGGGTAATGACTCTGATCCAGACAGCAGCTCGTTGAGTGTCAGTACTGTTGAAGTTTCAGGTGCTGCGACGGCAGACTTTTTGAGCTCATCAGGTGGAGGTACATCGTTGTCGTTGACGTTCTCGGGAACCCCCGCAAGTCTGTCGACAAGTTATTATGTCTATTGGCTTGATGGAGGTGCAAATGACGCGTCTCCTGTGTTGCTCTACAGTGACTCTGCTCATACAACACTACTACGTCCAAGTGCAATTTCCGGAAGCGGCGCAAGCCGAACGGCAACGATTGGTTCTGCTGTTGTTTATGACGGCAGTGGTAATGCTCATACTCTTACTAATGGGGATTACATCGCTTTTTACACATCGTCAACACCGGTTACGAATAACTCCAAATACTACGAGGCTCAAATATCTGCGGCACCAGTAACTGCAAATACGATTACTTTCAATAACATTACCCTCACTTCCGGTAGTCTGGCATTAGGGGCGACAGTCACTTTTTCAGGCCCTACCAGCGGCAGTGGTTCGATTACTGACATTGTTTATAATGCCAATGGGAACATTTCGTCTATTAACGTTTCTTCAAGCACTACATTTGTAAGCGGCTCATACACTCTGACATCGACAAGAACAGTAGATGCAGGGACAAAAATAGAAGGCCAATATGGTTATTTGGACCTTGCGAGCAATGGAACTTATACATACTATTTGACCTCAAATGCTCTGATTGCTAATCAAGTCTTTACAGAAAAATTTACGTACATAGTTTCAGACGGTACCTGCAACAGTACCGCGACTTTGCATATAAATGTCAACGGCACCACAGGCCTAGTGATGGACGATGAAACTGCGGTCACCAATGAAGACGTTACGTACGCCAGCAGTGCATCTACAAATACCTCCAACAATTTGCTCAATGGTGACAGCTACAACAGTAGTGCACTAACCACTATTACCGGATTTTCATGGGGTGGTACAACTGGTACGGTGGGGACCTCCATAACCAAAGAAGGGATTGGTACCCTTACGATCAACAGCGACGGCTATTACACTTTTGCACCCGCGACCAATTACGCCGGCGCGGTGCCTTCTGTGCTGTACACCGCTTCAAATGGTACGCAGTCGGGTCAAGCCACTCTGACCATTTCGATCACCCCTGTGGATGATGCTTCAACTCTTGTTAACGACAGCAAGAGCATTCCAGAGGACTCTTCTGGAAGCGGCAACGTATTAGCTAACGACAGCGATATCGACAGTAGCCTTTCGGTGGCGTCTTTCACCATTGCAGGCATGACCGGTCCGCACACTTTGGGTGGGTCTGTCTCTGTTACTGACGTTAACGGCACTGTAGGTACTCTTGTACTTAATTCAAATGGCTCTTACACCTTTACACCGGCAGCCAATTGGAATGGAACAGTCCCACAAATCACCTACACAACCAACACCGGCCTAGCTGCAACGCTAGACATTAATGTCACCCCTCTAAACGATGCACCAGTCGTTGATCTTGACGGCAGTGGCGCTGGTTATAACTTCACCCGAACCTATACAAACGGATCTGCAGGTGTCTCGATCGCCGATACCGATTCAGCCGTCACCGATGTCGATGACACCTACATCGAGTCTGCTGTGATCACCTTGATCAACAAACAAGCGGGTGATGCATTGAGCGTTGGCACTTTGCCCGCTGGTATTACCGCCAGTATTGATACATCGGACGCTGGAAAAATTACGGTGACTTTGACGTCAACCACTGCGAACACGATGACCAAGGCGGATTACGAAGCTGCTATCGAGGCCATCACGTTCGCGTCTTCCGGTACCAGTGTTGACGACCGCATGATTTCGGTTCAGGTCAACGATGGCAATTTGAATTCGAATGTGGCTTACTCCACCATCGATGTCAGCCCAGACAACCGTGCTTTGACCGTGACTGGCACGACAGTCAATGAGGCTAGCCCCTATGTCCAATTTCAGGTTGGAGGAGCTTCCGAGCAGTGGGTCAGTTTGGCCTTGGGGACCACTGGAAGCGGCAGCGGTCATGCCACGATGGGGGTGGATTTCCTGCCCAACCTGCAGTATTTCAACGGTACCAGCTGGGTAGATTACACCGGTGGATTTGTACAAATTCCATCGGGCTCAACCACGCTGTTGGTACGTACGCCCGTCTTGCAAGATCGTCCTTACGAAGGTGCGGAGACGCTCAAGCTCACGGCCTACAACCAGAGTCAGTGGCAGTCTGGTACGGGGACCAGTGGTAACTCCACCATCATTGATGATGGGACAGGCGATGTTTACCTGGTGGGCAACAACACATCTACCCCGACTCCGTCACAGACGAATGGCTCACCGACGCCAGGTTACCCAACCTACCTCGACGATGACCGTCCCATTACTGTCGACAACATCGTCGTGAATGAAGCTTCGCCATGGGCCATGTTCACCATCACGGGTTATGCCAACCAGGTGCTCAGTTTGGCGCTGTCCAATGGTACGGCCACGGTGGGCGATGGTAACCCCGCCGATGGCACTGAAGACTACAGTCCTGATTTGCAATACTGGAACGGCGCTGCCTGGACAGCTTACAACGGTACATCTGTGACCATGACGGGCACCACCCTGTTGGTGCGTACGGCGGTGCATCAGGACACTTTGTTCGAAGGTCAGCACGTTTTCAATCTGGGTGTGACCAAACAGAGCTCTAACACCACGGTGTACGGCAGTGCCAGCATTTATGACGACGGCACCGGCAAGATTTACGCCTTTGACAACGTGAATGACGGTACACCCACTATTACCTCGGGGCCAGGTGCTGGCTTTGACGATGACCGTACTCTTACCATCAACAGCCCGTTGGTGAACGAGGCGTCTGACTATGTGGTTTTCACGCTTACCGGCAACTCGGGCCAGACCGTCAGCCTGCAATTGCAAGACGAAAGCAGCAACGGCACCGTATCGGGCAAAGCCAACATCCTTGAAAACCAGACCCTCAAAATTTGGGATGGAGTTGCCTGGGTCAATTACGACGCCAACAACCTGCCGACGTTTGACGGCAACGGCAAGATTTTCGTGCGTGTCGACATCATCGCCGAGCAAGACTCGCCTTACGAAGGCGCAGAAACGTTCAAGCTGAATGCAACTCTGACGGGTACCAGCACTGCTGCAACAGGTGTGGCGACCATTATTGATGATGGTACTGGCGTTAAATATCCCGGCACATTCACCAATGGCGTGCCAACCACAAGTACCACCAACCTGGACAACGACAATGAGGAGCCTGCGGCGCCAGCTCCAGCTCTACCACCCCAAGCTCCTCCACCTGCCGCTGGTCCCGTTACCCCACTCGAACCCGCTCAGCCCTTGCCACCCGCCAAACCAGACGTGGCTTTCAATTCCGAGTTGGCACCTATCGCGCCTGCACTCAAACCGATTGAGCCTCCGCAGCCGCTAGCAGCCACATTGACCAGCGCTGGCGGGCCGCAGTTTGTGGCCAGCGAAGCGGCGCCCCCGGGCCTGACCTTGTTTGCCGGGGTGACGGATCAGTTCATCCAGACCACAGACGCTGCCACCAAGATCAGCCTGCCTTACGACGCTTTCATCCACTCCAACAAGGAGGCGGTCATCAAGCTGCAGGCCAAGCAGGCTGACGATTCGCCTCTGCCCAAGTGGGTGGAGTTCGATCCCGCTGCAGGCACCTTTACCGTCAAGCCGCCCAAGGACTTCAAGGGCAAGCTCGACTTGAAGGTCATCGCCCGCGATGACGATGGGCGCGAGGCCGTGGCCATCTTCCAGATGTTTGTGGGTGAGCAGGACCAGAACACCACCAAGCCGCAAAGCCGCACCAGCTTTACAGAAAAGCTGCGCATGGCAGGCAAGCGTCCAGTCACGCTGGTGCGCATCGCTGATGCCGCACACAAGGTTCGCGCTGGATGACGCAGACCCTTTGGGATTTGGCCCGCAGGGCGCGTCAGGCCGAGTCTGACCGCGAGCTGGGCTTTATCCTGGTCAACGACAGCATGGCGCTGGCGCCTTATCGCCAGGCCGCCTTGTGGCTGGCAGGCGATGGGGTGTGGTCTTTGTCTGGCGTGGTGCTGGTGGACGCCAATGTGCCCCATGCCCAATGGCTGGATGCGGTGGCGCACCACATTCAGGCCCTAGAAGCCGGGCAGGGTGCCACGCGTACCTTTACAGCTGCAGACTTGCCCGCCGACCTGGCCAGCCAATGGGCCCAGTGGTGGCCGGCGCATGCTTTGTGGTTGGGCTCGAACAACCCGCACCTTCAGGGTGCGGGACTCTTGCTGCGCGAAGAGCCTTGGCAGGCTGACGAAATCGCCACCCTGCAAGACTGGGCAGATGTCTGGTGGCACGCATTTGCTGCCCTGCACAAACCCAAGGCGCTGCGCTTAAGGGGTTGGAAAGACAAGCTCAAAAACGCATTGGCGTGGTCGCCAGACAAGCCGTGGTTCAAGCAACGCCGTGTGCAAGTGCTGGGCGTGGTGTTGGCGGTGTTGTTGTGGCCGGTTCGATTGACGGTGCTCGCCCCGGGCGAGCTGGTGCCGGCCCACCCGGTGATGGTGCGTGCGCCGCTCGATGGCGTGATTGATGTGTTCCACGTTCAGCCCAATCAACTGGTGCAGGCGCAGCAGCCCTTGTTCAGTTTTGACGAAATGGTGATTCAGGCGCGCCTTGAAGTGGCTCAGCAAACCCTGGCCACCGCAGAGACGGACTACCGCCAGACCAGTCAAATGGCCTTGAGCGATGCGCGCTCCAAATCGCAGTTGGGTTTGCTGGCGGGTAAGGTGGAAGAGCGCCGCGCCGAGTTTGACTACCTGCAAGAGCAGTTGGCCCGCGCAAGAGTGCTGGCGCCGCAAGCAGGTGTGGTGTTGATGGACGACCCTTCCGAGTGGATTGGTAAACCCGTAGCCACGGGTGAGCGCATCTTGCGCATTGCCACGCTGGACGATATGGAGGTGGAGGCCTGGTTGCCGCTGGCAGACGCGATTGCGCTGGAGCCGGGCAATGCGGTCACCTTGTACCTTAGCGCCAGCCCGCTGTCGCCTGTGTCAGCTACCTTGCGCTACATGGCGCACGACGCGGTGCAGCGCCCGGACGGCAGTTTTGCCTACCGCGTACGCGCTGCGCTGGACGACAAAACCAGCCACCGTGTGGGTTTGAAAGGCACGGCACGCGTGCATGGCGGCTGGGTGCCTCTGGCGTATTGGGCGTTGCGCAGGCCTTGGGCCACGGTGCGCGCCTATCTGGGTTGGTAAGCCATGCCTTTGCCACGTTTGCGCGAAGAGCTGGACCTGTTGCCGGGTCCCAGCCAGCCCGATGGCCAGCCCACCTGGACGCTGCACGACCCGGTGCGCAACCAGTTTTTCCGGATCGATTGGCCTACGCTCGAAATCTTGCAGCGTTGGGACATGGACGACCCCGAGCAAATTGCTGCTGACGTTTCAGCGCACACCACCTTGGCGTTGACTGCCGAAGATGTGGTGCAGGTCGCCCAATTTTTGGTGCAACACCAGCTGGTCCAAGCTGCTGCGACAGATGCCCCCCGCAAGATGGCCGATCAGTGGCGTCGCATTCAAGGCTCGCCCCTGCAGTGGTTGTTGCACCACTACTTGTTTTTCCGGATTCCGTTGCTCAGGCCTGATGCCTGGCTGACCCGTTGGTTGCCGGTGGCGCGATGGTTTGGTACGCGCTCTTTCATGGGCATCACCGCCCTGGCCTTGGGGCTGGGCCTGGCTCAGGTGTTTCGCCGTTGGGATGTGTTTACAGCATCGCTGGTGGATACCTTCAACCTCGAAGGCTTGTTGTCTTACGGTGTCGCTCTGTTTTTTGTGAAGCTGCTGCACGAACTGGGGCACGCCTTTACCGCCAAACACTACGGCTGCCGGGTGCCGACCATGGGCGTGGCGTTTTTGGTGATGTGGCCCGTGGCCTACACCGACACCAACGAAACCTGGCGCCTGACCAACCGGTTTCAGCGATTGCGTGTGGCGAGTGCCGGCATCGTGACGGAGCTGGTGATTGCCGTTTGGGCGACGCTCGCTTGGGGGCTGTTGCCTGAAGGGGGCCTGCAGTCGGCGGCCTTTGTGTTGGCCACGACCAGCTGGGTGGCCACGCTGGCCATCAACGCCAGCCCGTTCATGCGTTTTGATGGTTACTTCATCGTCATGGACGCCCTGGACATGCCCAACCTGCATGGTCGCAGTTTTGCGTTGGCACGCTGGAAGTTGCGCGAGTGGTTGTTTGGCCTGGGCACGGAAGCACCCGAAAACTTCAAGCCCTCGAAACAGGTGGCCCTGATCGCGTTTGCCTGGGCCACCTGGTTGTACCGGCTGGTCTTGTTTCTGGGTATTGCGGTGCTGGTGTATCACTTCTTCATCAAGCTGGTGGGCATCTTTCTCTTTGTGGTCGAGATTGCGTGGTTTGTGGCTAAGCCCGTTGCCGCTGAGCTGGCGGTGTGGCGCGAGTTGTGGCCCCAAATTCGCGAGAAGGCGAGGGGACGGAAAACCGCTTTGTGGGCTGTGGGTGTGCTGGCTGTGGTGTTGTTGCCCTGGCCAGGACGGATCACGGCGAGTGCTGTGCTCAAGCCCCAGGAGTCGTGGCCTGTGTTTGCGCCTTCGGGCGCTTTTGTGCAGGCGCTCCCTTTCAAGCAAGGGGAGATGGTCAAGGCCGGACAAGCTTTGGCGGTGTTGTATGTTCCCGATCTGAATACTCGACAACGGACCCTGCAGGCCAGGCTGGAGCAGGAACGCTGGCAGGCCGAGGCTTCTGCTTTCAACGAGGACATGCGCAAGCGCTGGAAGGTGGCCGAACAATCGTTTTACGCCACCCAAGCCGAATTGCAGGGTGTGCAAACCGAGCAAAAGCAGTTTTCGCCCGTGGCGCCTTATGACGGCCGGTTTGTGATGGCTGACCCTGATCTTGTTGCCGGGACGTGGGTGTCCAAAAAGGAAATGTTGGGCACTTTGGTCAAGCACGGCGGTGGCTGGCGGGTGGAGACCTGGCTCGATGAGGATGCCATTGCAACAGTGCAAGTCGGGCAGACCGCCATGTTTTACCCGGACAGTGGTGTAGGTGGTGTGTTGAAGCTCAAGGTGAGCAGCATCGACAGCGATGCCAGCCCTGTGCTGCACCGGCGTGAACTGGCCAGCGTTCTGGGGGGACACATCCTGACACGGGAGAAGAATGGTGTGTTGGTGCCCGAGCGTGCGGTGTACCGCGTGGCCTTGGATGCTTCTGATGTGCCTGAGGATCTGCAGTTGCAAAGCTGGCGAGGGCAGCTGGTGGTGCATGCGCAGTGGAGCAGTCCAGCTGGCCGGTATGTGCGTCAGGTGGTGTCGGTGCTGGTGCGCGAATTCGGTTTCTGAGCTTCGGTTTCCGGCGGGCACAAAAAAACCGCTGTGCAAACGCAGAGCGGTTTTGTTTTGTGGTGCCCAGGAGAGGACTCGAACCTCCACGCCTCGCAGCGCTAGTACCTGAAACTAGTGCGTCTACCAATTCCGCCACCTGGGCATCTCAGGAATCCAAGGATTGTATATCAAAAAAGCAGCTCCCCCCAGCGGTTTGCTGGACGAAATCGAAGGCACGGTGCAAGGCCACCGTGATGGACACGGCTTTGTGGTTCGCGACGATGGCGAACCCGATATTTACCTCCCGCCCAACGAAATGCGCGCCGTTCTGCACAAGGACCGGGTGCGTGTGCGCACCGTGCGCATGGATCGCCGCGGGCGCCCGGAGGGGCGTGTGGTCGAGATCGTGCAGCGGCCCGATCAGCCCATCATTGGTCGTTTGCTGCACGAAGGCGGTTTATGGCTGGTGGCGCCAGAAGACAAACGCTATGGCCAGGATGTTCTGATTCCAAAAGGCGCTCTGGGTCAAGCCAAGGCCGGGCAGGTGGTGGTCACCGAACTGACCGAACCGCCGGCGCTGTATGGCCAGCCGGTGGGGCGTGTTCGCGAAGTGTTGGGTGAGGTCGACGACCCCGGCATGGAGATTGAAATTGCGGTGCGCAAGTACAGCGTGCCGCATGAGTTTTCCGAGGCCTGTATTGCGCAGTCGCGAGGCTTGCCCGACAAGGTGGCCGCCAAAGATCGCAAAGACCGTATCGACTTGCGCGATGTGCCGCTGTGCACGATTGATGGTGAGGACGCCCGCGACTTTGACGATGCCGTCTATTGCGAGCCCGCCAAGGTCGGCAAAGGCGGCGGCTGGCGTTTGCTGGTGGCCATTGCCGATGTGTCGCATTACGTGCAGACGGGCAGCGCGATTGATGTGGATGCTTACGACCGCGCCACCAGCGTGTATTTCCCGCGCCGGGTGATTCCGATGCTGCCGGAAAAGTTGTCCAACGGCCTGTGCTCGCTCAACCCGGATGTGGATCGCTTGTGCATGGTTTGCGACATGCTGATCACGGCCTCGGGCCATGTGCATGCCTACCAGTTTTACCCGGCGGTGATGCACAGCCACGCGCGCTTTACCTATACCGAGGTGGCGGCCATTCTGGCCAACACCCGTGGGCCGGAAGCCATGCGCCGCAAGGAACGCATTGACGACCTGATCAACCTGCACGACGTGTACCGCGCTTTGCTGGGTGCGCGTGAGCGTCGTGGTGCGGTGGACTTTGACACCACTGAAACTCAAATCGTCTGTGACGACAGTGGGCGGATTGAAAAGATCGTGCCTCGCGTTCGCAACGATGCGCACCGTGTGATTGAAGAGGCCATGCTGGCGGCCAACGTCTGTAGTGCGGACTTCATCGCGCACAACCATCATCCGGGTTTGTTCCGGGTGCACGAAGGCCCCACCCCCGAAAAGCGTGAAATCCTGCGCAGCTATCTGCGGGCCATGGGGGTGGCGATCAATTTGGGTGATGATCCACACCCCTCGGACTTCCAGAAAATTGCCGAGATGGTCAAGGAGCGTCCTGACGCGCAGCAGATCCATACCATGCTGCTGCGCTCGATGCAGCAAGCCATCTACACGCCCATCAACAGTGGCCACTTCGGCTTGGCTTACGAGGCCTATACCCACTTCACCAGCCCGATCCGCCGCTACCCGGATTTGCTGGTGCACCGCGTCATCAAGGCCATTCTGGAAAAGCGCAAATACACCTTGCCTGCTTTGCCCTTGCCGGGTGATGCTCATGCGCAGCTGGCGCGTCGCCTGCAGAAAAACAAAGCCGGTTCTCAAGGCATGGGCGGCGCCCCGCGCGTGCAAATGAACACGGGCGAGCAGCAGGCGTGGGAAGCTGCTGGCCTGCATTGCAGTGCCAACGAACGCCGCGCCGACGAAGCCAGCCGCGATGTGGAGGCCTGGCTCAAGTGCAAGTTCATGCGTGAACACCTGGGCGAGGAGTACAGCGGTGTGGTCACGGCGGCAACCGGTTTTGGTTTGTTCGTCACACTCGATGCACTCTACGTCGAAGGCTTGGTGCACATCACCGAACTGGGGGGCGAATACTTCCGGTTTGACGAAGCACGCCAGGAGCTGCGCGGCGAACGCACGGGCATTCGTTACGCCATCGGCACCAAGGTGCAGGTGCAGGTGAGCCGCGTGGACCTGGATGGCCGCAAGATCGATTTCCGCTTGGTCAAACCCGGCGACGATTTGCTGCCACGCGCCATGCGCGACAAAGCCGGACAGTCGCCCGATGCGGGCTCGCGCAGCAAAGACCGCAAGGACAAAGGGCGCGCTGCTGCCAAGCCGCAACCAGGCGAGCTGGCGCGCTCACCGATTCAGGCGATCAAGGCTTCGGTGAAGAAAGCAACAGACCGGAAAAAGGGCAAGGAAAAAAGCAAGGCGTCGCGCAAAACCCGCTGGTGATTCAGCAAAGGGTTTGAGCGAGGGCGCAGGCTGTCAGCGCCCGGTCTTGCGGCCAGGTGTCGGCCATTTGACCATGCTGCCAGACGGCTTGTTGCAGGGCCAGCCAGGCATCATGGCTTTGCGCCAGCCGCGCACCCACCATGCCTGCCAGCACATCACCGGTGCCGCCAGTGGCCAGGCGGCCATTGCCGGTGGCGTTGATGCGCGGCACTTCACCAGGGCAAGCCAGCACGGTGCCCGAGCCTTTCAGCGCCACGCAGCAAGCATAGCGGTCAGCCAGGGTTTGGGCAGCATTCAGGCGGTCGGACTGTATGTGCGCTGTTGTGGTTTGCAAAAGCCGCGCGGCTTCCAAAGGGTGGGGGGTGATGGCGGTCGTGTGGGGGCGGCGCTTTTTGAGCAGGTCTTGCAACCAAGGGTCGCGCGACAGCACATTGAGCGCATCGGCGTCCAGCACCAGCCGCGCGCTGTGTTGCAGCAGGCGACCCATGTGTTCGGCCATGGCTTGTCCGCCGCCACAGCCAGCGACCACGGTCATACCTTTCGGGTTCAGGTCTTCGGGGCGGCTCAGCATCAGGTCAGCAGGCCATGACGTACCCGCAGGCGCGGGGCCAAGCAAGCTCAGCACCACGCGCCCAGCGCCTGTGTGCAGCGCTGCTGTGGCGGCCAAAACCGCCGCGCCGGTCATGCTGGTGGCGCCGTCTGATGCGCTTTGTCCACCCACCACGGCCACATCGCCACGTGTGCCTTTGTGGCTGGCATGCAAGGCCGGCGAGGGCGGGTTGGGGTGGTTGAGCCACGCATCGGGCGGTGTGGCTTCAAGCAGCGTTTGCGGCAAATCCAGGTCGTTGAGCCAAAGCTGGCCGCACACATCGCGCCCGATGCCCATGAACAGGCCGGGCTTGGCTGTGAGCAAGGTGAGGGTGTGGTCGGCATGCACCACGGCCGCGCCAAAGGCTTGGCCACTGTCCGGGTGAAGCCCGGAGGGGATGTCCACCGCCAGCACGGTGGCTGCGCATTGGTTGATTTGTTCGATCGCTGCCAACAGCGCTCCTTGTGGCTCGCGTGTGCTGCCCAGGCCCAGCAGGGCGTCAATGCACAGGTCTTGTGAGCCCAGGGTCAAAGGTTCGGCCATGGACGTAAAAACCACGCCAGCTTCTACGGCCCGCCCATAGGCACGGCAGGCGTCCGCAGGCAGTTTGTCTGGCTCGGCCAGCAGGCGGACCTGCACGGGGCGGCCCCAACGGTGCAGGAGCATGGCGGCTTCCAGCCCATCGCCGCCGTTATTGCCTGGCCCGGCAAACACACACATTTGGCGTGCATGTGGGGCCAACGCCAGGGCAAGCTGGGCCAAGGCGAGGCCAGCTTTGTCCATGAGTGGCTGGGGGCTGGCCTGTTGCCAGCGGCTTTCCAGCTGGCGCAAGTGCGCTGTTTTCCAGACCGGAGCCGGGTGTTGGGCAAGGGGCAGGCGTGTGGTGTTCATAGGTTCAGGGTATTCCCGGGTGCTATAATCTCAAGGCTTTGCGAACTGGGGCGCCCATTGGGGGCGTCAAAGCGCGCAAAGAAATCGCAAACCTGTCCTCACAAGGTGTCGCTGCATGCAGTGATTGTCGGGCAGGATTTAAGACTTAACCTTTGGAGCATTCAAAATGTCCGTCACCATGCGTGAAATGCTGGAAGCCGGTGTCCACTTCGGTCACCAAACCCGCTTTTGGAACCCCAAGATGGCCCCCTTCATTTTCGGCCATCGCAACAAGATCCACATCATCAACCTGGAAAAGTCGCTGCCGATGTTCCAGGACGCAGCCAAGTTTGCCAAGCAACTGGCCGCCAACCGTG
>JACCDT011161586.1_pt1 | contig 22111 bp, 23 predicted proteins | sample 7446291 | NCBI WGS metagenome assembly JACCDT01 (sample SAMN15323446, study PRJNA562643) | freshwater metagenome | isolation source: river surface water | place: USA:Blue River Watershed | collected 2017-08-17 | reverse complement strand
TACTGGTTCATATGCTGGTGATTTGATATTGAAACCAAGCAGCTTCAAAATGCATCATGATCAATTAACAAATAAGTATACGCCGATGTACGTTGAGATGAGAAGATAAATTGCCCGAATTTATTAATCCAAATTCGTATACGGTTCATCTTGTCGGCCAAGATGGTAAGACTATTCATATCAGAAGCAAGCAGAAAATGGTCTTGCCTGAATATTTCAATAGATATGTCGAACGTGGTTTCATTAATATCTTCAATCAACCAACACAAAATAGGACTAAGCCACATGATAAAGCGAAATCTGGTGATAATATCATACCAAAGATGTCGAGACAATCAATAAATAATGCTGCAGTTAACAAAAATAAAACAGTCGAAAACGTGCCGAACAGGAATAAAGTATTGCGTCCACAGAAAATATTTAAATCGCTTCAGAATAATGAGAATAAAAGGAATATACGCAAGATAGTCGGCAAGAAATTAATCATAGATCCGATGTCTATACTTAGATCGAATCTTGATAATGGGTATTTCCCAATAAGTAATAATATCGGTGTTGGGATATTATCATACAATAGACATAAATCATTGAAGAGATTAATCGATTCGATAATCGAACACACAGAATTGAAATCTACCACAATATTTATCAGCGACGATTGTAGTGATGATATTGATACTATCAATTATCTGTCTGAACTTGAAAAGTCCGGTCATTTTGTGATAATGCGGAATGACGCGAATTTGGGAGTTGCTGGTAATAGTAATAGACTTTTGAAATGTTTGTCGAGATTTAAGGATTGTTTGTTGTTGAATGATGATGTTGAAATCATATCTGACGGCTGGGAATATTTTTATAAATATGCTTCTAGTGTGACTAACATTAAACATTTTCAACATCGACAGTCTGGAGTGTATGGTGCCACGAAGGGTACACTTGTTGATAAAGGTGTTTGTCATGTCAGAAAGGTCGATGATAAACCGCAAGGGGCTATACTCTCATTTACTAATGATGTAGTAGATGTGTGTGGATATTTTAATGAGCAATTTGGCAAATACGGGATGGAACATGTCGATTGGTCGAAAAAGCCAGCTGAATTTGGATTGCAGGATGACGGTTTTTTCGATGTTGAGGGATCTGATGAGTACTTCATCGTCCACAATGAGGAATCTGGTGTCGATAGTAAGTCAGAAATGCTCATAAGAGCTAGGAAAATTTTTAACGAACGTCAAGTTAGACTCAGGTGTGAGCCATCTGATAATGTGAAATTGCCTGCTATATCATATGTTGTGCCATTCAAGAATACTGGCAGAACTGATAGTATAGTCACTGTTATAAATAATCTGAGGGCACAACGTTACCCTATTATTGATATAATTCTTGTCGAGAACGATTCGTCTAATAATTTTGATGTGTCGTTGACGGCACCGGTCAGATATTATCATACCGCAGCACACAATAATCTTTTCAATAAGTCGAAAGCATTTAATGTCGGTGTGTATAATTCGAAACACAATAAATTGATATTGCATGATGCGGATATGTTAGTATTAGGCAACTATACGAAGAATATTTGTGATACTCTAGATAACTATGAGGCGTGTCATCTTGGTGGTACAGTAATATACACGACAGAGAAGTCGATGCATGATATTAACAGCAAGAAATTTGTTAATTCTGATATTGAATGTGATAGAGCTGTTGGATATTATGAGGGTGGATCTTTGGCTTGCTTGAAAGAAGCGTATTGGAGAGTTGGCGGGTTTAATGAAGATTTCAACGGTTACGGATGTTTTTTGCCGGGCAATAAAGTCTTAACTAACCGTGGACTTGTCAACATAGAAAATGTCAAGGCGTGCGATGAATTATTAACACATACTGGTAGTTATCAGAAACAAGAAGCCAGAATTAGAAATTATAGTGGCAGTGTTTTCGATATTTTCGTTCCTGGTAGATTGCCGATTAAGGGAGTCACACCACAACATCCATTTTTAGTTCATGATGTCAATGGTGAATATGTTTGGCGAGAAGTTAGAGATTTGAAAAAGGGCGATCTATTGGCCCAGACGGACGTTATGCCTGATTTATCTCCAACGATGAGATTTGATGATGTTCTGAATACTGATAAATCAAACAATAGATTCGATATTGGTTCTAATATTAATGATTTAAGCTATATTATCGGGTTGTATCTAGCTGAAGGTGTGATACAGTCGCCGGACAGATTACGAACTACATATTTGTTTTTACATGAAGCAGAGAAATTCTTAGCCGAAAATGTGTCTGATATAATCAATCGTTTAAATCCAAATATTAAGGTTAATTATGAATACGTAAAGAGAAATTGCAGACATGTTGTTATTTCTAATTCATTCATAGCTAAATTGATATATTCAGTGTGCGGCAAACACAGATCGATTAACAAAATTATATCACCACAATTCTGGAATTCGTTGACAAATGAGGCTTTGGCTAGCTTGTTGGGTGGTATGACCGATGGTGATGCTGGTCATCAATTTAATTCAGAGAAGAGATTAGTGTATCACACTAGTAGTATAAATCTAGCTTTCGCAGCATCTGGTATGATGAGAAAGCTGGGTGTCGCACATTCATTCGGTAAAAGGAAAGGTGGTGGCTTTGAAAATTCTCAAAAGTGGTCATATGATCTAACAGTCAACAGAGAATATGAACATTTGATAAACTCTCTATACCATAAACCAGAATACTACGGTTCGAATTCAACCGGCAAATCACAATTTGGATTGATTTATGATATTAGAGAATATCATTATGATGGTTTAGTCTATAATTTTGAAGTTGATAACGATCATAGTTATTATGTTCATGGGATCGCTGTTCATAATTGCGAGGATTGTGATTTCTTCGTTAGATTGTCCAATGGCTCAAAATGGACTGAAGATAGGACTTTTGATCTATTGCATTTGTGGCATTCGAGAGTTGACGGATGGAATCATCATCATAACGTAAATAAGCAACTAGAAATCAAATTGAACAGAATGAGCATTGGTGATAGGATAGCTATGCTGGTTTCGAAATTAAAGGAATTGAAATATATATGACTAATATTGAAATTAATGATATAGTGAAGATTTCTGATTCATATCCCGGCAGTGCATTGGCTGTATATTTTTGTAAGAATCACGAATTGACTGGTGCTGTAATTGACATTCAACATGGCGGTTTATGCGAAATCAATTTCGGCATAGGTTATAAAGTGTATGTGCATTTGTCTCATTTGATTCTCATTGCCAAATCAAGATCTATACCTGATCTGACATTTTCCTTTGATTGATTTAAAATATGAAAATACTGTTAACTCACAGACCGGGTGGTGCGTTTGGTTATATTACTGATGGATGGTTCAATGCTTTCCATGATATGGGCCATGATGTAAGAAGATGGGATGGGACAACAGAAGAATGGAATAGGTTCGATCCTGATTTATATATGGGATGTTCTGGTCATAGACAACCAATACCATCGAATAGGAAAACGAAAATAGCCATACATGTAAATCCATATGGTCCGATCAATATCGAAGGCATAAACGAGAACGCTGATAACATTAACTGGGTGTTACAACAGAAACCTGATGTTGTCTTTGGATACGGATTCGATACTGATAAGATATTCTGGAGCTATTGGGAATCAAATCATGGAATCAAGTGGGTTCCTATGCCGACAGCTGCTGATAGGACTATTTTCAAAACAACTAATAATGGTGATAGAGATTTTGATGTTGTCTATTTGGGAGGTCGTTGGTCGTATAAAGGTTTAACAATAGATTCATATCTTGTGCCCGTTCTTAGAGACAAGAATATTAAGTATAAGCTGTATGGTTGGGGTGATTGGCAGAAAGGCTTATGTTCTGGGATGCTAGCAGAGGACAAGGTAGTCGATTTTTTCAATTCTGGTAAGGTCGCACCGTGTATCGCCGAGAAACACACGCACAATTATGGTATTGATATTCCGGAAAGAGTTTGGAAAGTCTCTCTCTGTGGTGCGTTGGCTATACATGATCATATACCAGCTTTGAGAGATAATATGCCTAGTGCATTGATAGCTAAGAATAGCATCGAATATAAGGAAATGATATTGTCATATTGTAACGACTCTAATTCTAACGAACGTATTAAATTGGCAAAGCAGCAATATAATGATGTTATCAAAGCACATACATATCATCATAGACTTGCTGGATTGTTGTCAGCGTTAGGTTTTTCGCAAGAGTCATCATCGATGCTTGGTTGATATATGCCATTAGCTACAGATAAGATTGTTTATTTGCATATTCCTAAAACGGGAGGGATTTGGGTTAAGCATATGCTTAACTCGTTGAATTTAAATCCAATCGAGATAGGGCAACAGCACGAGCATTTCCCAGGAATTTATAAACATTTTGATAAGAGTTTTTATCAAAAGAGACTAGTCTTTACGATGGTGAGACATCCGTTGTATTGGTATCAGTCTAGATGGGCGTTCAGAGTTAAGAATGGCTGGCACATTAATCATCCGTTAGATTGGGAATGTGCTTCCAACGATTTTCATAAATTCGTTGATAATATGTTGAATAGATTTCCGAACGGATGGTGCAATTGGGAGTTTGACAGATATATTAATGGCGATAGTGGTATGGTTAAATATGTTGGTAGAACTGAGAATATTGTAGACGATTTTATTGAAGTTATGAATATGGCCGGTTACGACATAGATGAAAAATTCGTGATGAATTCTAAGCCCGCCAACACATCTGATATGGGTGGTCAGAAATCTTCATATTGGGCTAAATATACACAAGAATTATACGATAGGGTGATGCAAGTAGAAAGTACTGTTATAAATAGATATTATCATGACTTCGTCATTGATCCCAGTGACCTGATTGGGCCTCGCCCTTATTAAGGTTGTCCGTCTTCCATCTTTTGTATTCATCTGTGTTGTCTTTATTGAGATGGATGCATGATGTACTTGTCGTAAATCCGATGAATTTGTTCAACTCAATAGCCCGTTTGCATAGATATCCATCGTCTCTGCCAAATAAGGCGTCACCTGGGTATCCTCCGACTTTTTCATAGAATTGTCTCGATATTAGAAATACTGATCCGGCTGTTGTCCTGTTGTAGTATATTCCATCATGCATTTCCTTCATATGGTGATACCCAATAGATCCACCGTGCATTGTCAATGACATATTAGCTATTTGTGTATCGAATGTGTCTGAGTCGTCGTCACACAATAAAGGTGCTATCGCTGCGAAGTTGTCACCGACAGTTTCTGCTGCTTCTATTAGATCTGGCAGCCAATTCTTTTTGACTTTAATATCTGGGTCTATTGATACGAAATATTTATATTTATTGTTTTTCGTTATTTCATGATACCATATTTTGAAAGATTTGCTCTTGCCGATATTAGTATCGTTTTTGATTATTTCAATGCCATGATGCTTTTTAAATTCATCGTCCAAACTCCCACACGAGTTGTCTATGACAGTTAAATTGAACGGGACATTCGTGTTTTCAAGTATTGAATTTATTGATTCATTGAAATCATTTGGTCTGTGGTATGATACTGATATTAATTCTATTGGTTCACAAAAAGTCATGAAAAAGATTTCTGGTAATATTTGGGATTTTCATTCTGAGAAGAAATGGATTGTTATAACTACTAACATAGGATGGAAAAAAGATGGATCTAATCCTATGGGTGCAGGTATAGCTAAGACCGCTGCGTATGTCGCAGAAGATTTGCCGATGTGGTATGGAGAGAGATGTCAAAAATTCGGAGCGAAGACGGCTGTGTGTCTTTATAAGAGTGATAGGTTCATATTGTTCCCGACGAAGGAATTGAACGAAGATCAGCCTTGGATGTCTTGGCAAGCAGAGTCTTCGATCGATTTAATCGTGAGATCTACGAGGCAATTAGCTGAGTTGGTTAAGATAAGTTCTAAGATTATAGCTGGTGACGTGTATTTGCCATATGTTGGATGCGAAAATGGCGGAAGATCTAAGAAAGAAGTTCTCCCGATTTTAGAAGCATATTTAGACGATAGGTTCGTTCTTGTCGACAGATCGTTTTAGTATGTCAACAGTCCGAGACCTCTTAATCTATCGATCTGTCCGATGTCGATTCTTTGTTTTTCGATGGTCATCTGCGTCCCTGGTGCCATTACAGTTTGATTGGCTTTTGAATAGCCAAAATCTGAATTGCTGTTTGATTTTTCCAGCAATATATTATTGATCAGGATTGGGACCGCTTGATTCGATATGTTTGTTATCGTAATTAGGCTAGTGGCCATTGTGTGCTCCTTTGGTTTACAGTAATTTTGACTATGCCCGATTTCTCTGTTATAACTTGTGTTTCGAACCCTGACGTGTATCAATCATGCTTGGTTGATTCTGTAAACAGAGTCAGGTCTAGACACGACATTGAAATTATTCCAATAATCAACAATAATAACTTGTATTCAGCGAGCAATGCGTTGAATATTGGCATAGATGCGGCTAAAAGCGACAATCTAGTTTTTGTGCATCAGGACGTGGTTTTATTAGATGATTGGTTCGATCTGCTTCGGAAAGCTATAGAACAAACTGATGATGATTGGGGTGTTATAGGTTCGGCTGGTATAGACTTGAAATATTCAAGAAATGATATCGGTGCGTGGGGTGGAGCTAAAAGTGTTGACACTGTTGCTGTTGGGACTGTATATGAACACCATGATGCTGTAGGTAATAAACCATATTGGGATGGATGTAAGGAATTATGTCAAATACATTGTGCTGACGAATGCTTATTTGTTCTCAATAAGGCCACAGGTCTTAGATTCGATTCACAATTTAATGGTTTCCATTTTTACGGTGTCGATGTTTGTTTACAAGCTAGGGCTGCGGCATATAAAGTATATGGGTGCCATTTACCGATAATTCATTATGGAAAATATTCGACTAGTTTTGTTGGTGATAAGAAATATTGGGTGTATTTCAGATACTTGTATAATAAATGGAGATTGAGATTTCCGGAACTTCTTGGTACTCATATGCATTGGGGTGTCAATCCGAAATATGATTCAAGAGAATTGACGAGTTATATTCCAATGACTATAAGTGATAACGACGGTTTGTCTGTGTCCATAAAATCAATGGGCATACAAAAAATTATTCTTGACTCAGATTCCACGAAACACTATATTACAGACGAAGAGAACTGAATGATAAAAGTTGTGATGCTGTGCCATCCGTCATCTAAAGATCTCGTTTCAAAGAAAGCGTTTAGATCTAAACATGTTGACTTGATTAAAATATCGTGCGGTACGACTAAAGTGAAGGGTGTTCATTTATCTGAATCAAACGATTTCTTCCCGACGTATGCATCGTTAAATTCTGGTCTGTTTGAGACTTCTGTTATTTTGACTGTGTGGGAACACGCCGATCAGTTGATAGGTGATAATGATGTTGCTATATTGCACACAGACATCACGGCGAATTTCAAGGCGTCATATATATGGAACAATATTAATCGTGCTTTAAGGAAGAACGAAAATTCTCCGATTGGTATGACGATATCATCATCGTACGCTAATGTTTTTGATAAGTGGTTGATACCAGATACGTTCCCGATGTCATTTAAAAATGATCCGATGAAGAAACATGCATTTGATAATAATATATTCGTATGGGATTTTATAAAGAAATATGATTATGATATATATCAATGGGCTATGGATACTTCTCCAAGAATGATTTATTCGCACCAGTTCGCATGCACTAGGAAAGTATTTGATGTGTTGGGTCATAATTTACATGCTATAGTCAGTAAATTACGACTTAAGGATGTCGGATTTTGGACTCCGCACATGTTCGAACGTCTTATAGGTCTGTATCTGGCACGCATTGGTGACCCGATATTGACAACTGCTTTTTTGCATTATTCATCGTCTGGGACATTTGGTCCTGGGGAACAAACTTTGTACGGTCCTAGACCTTTGAAATTCTATAAAACATACACTAGGGCTGATAGGTCAAATAGGTAGAACGAGATTGAAAATGACATTGTTGAACAATGATGTTCTTGTTCTGAATAAATGCTGGATTCCGATAAATATTAGAAATGTTTTGAGATCGTTGCTGTTGGTTTGCAATGATAAAGCTCATATTGTAGATTCGACCACTCATGAAATATATGATTGGAATCGATGGATATCATTAAGACCTAGTGATGATGAAGATAAGATAAGATGTGTGAATTTCTCTATAAAGATACCAGAAATTATAGTGCTGAATGATTATTCGAAAATTCCTAAGAATCGCGTTGCTTTTAATAGGAATAATGTTTACACCAGAGATAATTTTACTTGCCAGTATTGTGGCGTTAAGTATCTTAGTGATCAGCTTAGCATAGATCATGTCATTCCGAGGTCCCGACTCGGAAAATCTAATTTTGAAAATTGTGTGGCTGCGTGCTTGAAATGTAATAGAAGAAAAGCAAGCAAGACGCCAGATGAAGCCAATATGCCATTGCTGAATACTCCCGTCATTCCAAAATTTCTTAACAAACCTTTGATAGATCATGCGATCAAAAAAGGTCTGATAAGCAATAATTGTGCTGTTTCTGAAGGTGTAAATGTTTCTATTCGCTAGTTTGCGGTATGGTGATATATGAATAAAACACACCCGGTTTGGAGCATATTAAGGTTAGTTATTTTATTGGTTTCGATGATAACGATATTGTATATTAATGCAAGTTCTTTTGATGCAAATGAGATATTTGCTATAATAGTTGTTATGGTTGGTGCTTGTGGTGCTGAAGGTGTGAGCAGTGCTATTGCTAAAGATAAACATCACCCAATGTGGAGTTCTCTGAGATTGTTTCTTGTCATGCTATGTCTTGTCGTGACACTATTTCTGACAGCTAATAACTTCGATAAGACTGAAATCAGTTCCATAGTTGCTTTGTTTTTGACTGCATCTGGTACTGAGGGTATGTCGACACTTGTTTCTAAATTTATCAAGAAGCCAGCGTCTAGCTGATGCAACTATAGATTAATGCTAAAAATGCTGCTTGTAATGATTCATACCAATGCTCTTCTAGATCATCAATTGAATCTATACCATAATTGATATTGAATGGTATTTTGACAGTAATTGTGCCTTTTGATAAGTTGATAATAGCGGGATCTATCCTAACATCGGTTCCGAATTTGTTATCTGGTATGTCTTTGCCATTTTTTCGCTTGACTACAGCGTATATATATGCATCAAATTCTTTCACTTGCTTCGGTATTGCTGAAATGAATGGTGATGTTATTCTTCTTGTTAACAATATCTCTTCCATGAAGGTATTTACATGACAAACGAGAACCCAGAAGAGTCATTGCGATCTACAACTTTAGTGATGGCCAGAAAAGCGTTCGAACTACAATCGTTGATTGAATCAAGTTCTTCAGAACTAGATAAATTGAGAAACTCATTCAGAGATCTAGCGAACGGTGATAAATTAGAAATAGTATATGATGGGCTTGGTACGATTGCAGTGACCAGCCCCAGAAAAGAAAAGAAATCTGTGGTAGTGGCGTTGAATGAAGAATTTGTAGCAAACATAGCCAACAGGGATTTGGTTGCCAAACTTCGAGAAAAATCGGTCATCATAGATAAAGTCGTTACTACTTCTGGTGCAAAAGCATCTGTGTCGTTTAAGAGATCACCATCAGAATAATCTGATTGCTATGGAAATTTGGGGAAGCTATGTGGTTTGATTCTTAAATGATCGCCACCCAATGTACCTCAGCTTGCTTTGCAAGAACCCATCGTATTTGCAAAACAGATACGGTGGACAGTCTAGAGGATCGCCTCACAAGGTGAATGTCGCGGGTGCAAATCCTAGCCATTGGCCCCATCTACCATATAATAATATAAATATGATATTTCGCTATATTTCGCAGTATTTTAAATAAAAACACTTTACACAATGAGGATACCATGTCTGATACTTTAAATCATATTAGATCAATGCTTGATAGAGCCGATTCACTGTATTATCGTGGTGACGCGGCTGAACTTTCTGATGCTGAGTATGACAGCATAAAAAATCAACTTAGACTACTGGACCCGAACGATGTGAGACTCACTAGGGTTGGTGCTCAATATTCGCCCGATGAAATCGGCGAAAAAGTCGAACATACCATACCGATGGGATCTCTTGATAACACAGATAATGGGATACTTGGATACGAGAAATGGTATAGGTCGACTTGTGCGAAACTTGGTGTCGCTGATATCGACATTATGGTTTCACTGAAAATGGACGGTAGCAGCATTAGAGCCAGATACGAAAAAGGTGAATTGGTTGTAGTTGCTACAAGAGGCAATGGTGAAGTTGGCGATAATGTTACTGCTAATGCGATCAATTTTGCCGGTTTACCAACGACATTGCCAGTACCGATAACATGCGATGTTAGAGGTGAAACAATGCTGTATATTGCAGATTTTAAGAAAATCTGCGAAGATGAACATGGCGTACCATTCGATGACATTGAGAAGACATTAATAAGCAATCCAAGAAATGTTGGTAATGGTATAGTAGCGAGAGAGGATGGGTTCAATTCGAAATATATTAGATTCGTGCCATTCAATATTGTCACAGAAGACAAGGAATTTGAGACTGAATTTGATAAAATCGAGTTTCTGAAAGAATTGTCTTTCAATCCTATTGAATGTCATAAGTGTTCGAATCTCGATGAGTTGTATGCATTATACAACAAAATCGTCAGTGATAGAGACAAGCTACCATTTGAAATAGATGGGATAGTTGTTGTAACAGCGTCGATAGAATATCAAAATCGTTTTATCACTAAAGATATTAGCTCAAGACTTAGACCTAAACATTCTCGGGCTATCAAGCTTCCGCACAAATCGGCACAAACTAAGATCACTGGTGTTACGATAACTGTTGGCCATACCGGTGCTATTATACCCACAGCTATTGTTGAAGAAGTCAGGATTGGTGGAACAAATGTTAGTAATGCTCTTCTGAATAATTGGGATGAGATATCTAGGTTGGATGTAGCAATAGGTGATACTGTTGAAGTTGTGTTAGCCGGTGATCTCATACCTAAAATCATAAGGAAAATTGATAGTGATGTTGATACCACGAGGATAATAGAACCATCATTTTGCCCGTCATGTGGTAGTAGAACCACTAGAACACTTAGAGGCAATAATGGTGCTGTGACATATTGTTCACAGCCCAAAGATTGCCCAAGCGTAAGAATAGGCAAGATAGATCATTGGATAGGCTCATCTAAAACTGGTGTCGGTATATTGGCTATCGGTGATGCGACATTGAAAGCGTTGGTTTGTAGTGACCTTGTTGCAGACCCGGCTGATCTATACAAGCTGAAAGTCGACGATATCAAGGATTTGATTCTTGATGGCAATATTAAAGTCGGACAGTCTAGAGCAGAAACAATAATTGAAAATATCAATGGTAAACGGTGCTTGGATCTTCACATATTCCTTGGTTCTCTTGGAATAGAACTGCTAGGTAGGAAACGTGCTAAACTTTTAATCATTGATAATGGTGATAATTTATCATCGATAGATAAATGGCTTGATATTAATCATCTGACTAAGACAATCGGCGATGATAGTATCACAATGAATTCTGTCATAAATGGCATATCAGATAATGCTTGGTTGATTAGAAAGCTGCTCGATAATGGCGTTACGATTAAAGGCAATCAAGAGAATTCCGCTAATGGTGACTCTCAAGACAACGTCAATGACAAGCCTTTTGCTGGATTAAGTTTCTGCTTCACTGGCACGAGAGAAGGTGTTGATGAGGTCGAATCTTTAGGTGGAATTATAAAATCAGGAATTTCACGAAACTTGACATTCTTGGTACAAAAGGATGCTCTGAGTACTTCAAAAAAGACTCAACTTGCTGATTCATATGGAACTAAGGTGATATCGATTGATTATCTTAGGAAAGCTATAGCTGGCGAAGTGTCATTACGTGATCTTGTTGATCCTGAAGCTGTAGTTCAACAAGTACGACAGCCAACAGAACGGAATACTGTAAAATCAGAACAGAAATCTGCTCCAAAACCCGCTCCTAAGACAGATGATACTTTTGATGCGAACACGTTCGTCGATGACCTTTTCGGCTAAATGACGGTGTTCGGCTGGAAAAATGCAGGTCTCTTGTTTGATATAGTCAATTCAGCGTCATTTTGAAATATGACGTTGAATCCTCTACGATTGAAATATGACGTGAGGTGATTTATATCTTGTTCTTTCATATGATCAGCAATATACTTAATTAATATAGTATCATATTGTTGTATGAATTGAAGATTTGAATATTGTGATTCTAGATTCTCTATTAATGATATATCATATATTATTTCGTTGTTCAATTTTATACAAGTTGGTGAGTGTGGGACGAAATCGTAAATTAATCTATGCTCACCACATTCGCATTTTATGATATCATATTCGTCGATTTTATCTTCAAATTCTACTGGTCTGATTTCAGTCTTCGCAAGATTTAATAGGTTTATCCTTTGGTTGTGACGTGTAGCGTAAGTCTTGAATGTGTGTTGGTGGCCTTTGATGCACGTCCTGAAGAATATCCCAGTAGTCCAATCTCCCATTGTGTCACTGAAATGAACGCCACTATTTATTAACATATTCTTCTTGTAGAATGGTTCCCAGTGCTGAGTCAATAAATTTAGTCTCGATTTGTTTGATACTATGAAGTCGATAAAATTAGTGTCGTCATTCATGTATAGAAGAACATTTGGTGTTGTGATTATAGAAAATTGGTCGTTGATGCCTTTCAATTCTTTGATTATTGACATCACTGAGTTACTATTGATAATACCGAAATCTATTGTCTTATCATATATGTCTTTTTTGCCTTTCATTATCACATTATGATTTGTGTTGTATATCAGATTTAATTTTGTTATCTGTCGAGGCCCGAATGGGAATCTGGTCAATTCCCACATCATGTTGATTAAATCGGTTCCGTTTGGTCCGAATTGATAATGTTTTGATTTTCTAGTTGTACCACTTGTTGAGAATATTCTATAATCGTCTCCGTCTATGTTACCAACATGTTTTGCCCATATTTCATATAATTCGTCATTTCGTGTTCGGTATTCTTCGATAGTACGTGGGAAATCATATATTATTGAACTTCGTAATTTTGGTAATATATTATTATTGCCGTGTGATTCGCAATATTCAAGATATACTTCTGTATTCATAATTTCTTATATGATTTTTTAGATCTGATGAATTTCCCGTTCCGCGTTTGTTCTACGCTGCGTATTCTGAAATTGCTATTCTTATTCGATCTGTTATATACATAATTAATTTCTTTTATGAATTTGATTCTATCGATTCCAGCCATTTCTATCATAGGAAACATTGTCGCCATGTCTCCTGCTACTTTTAGTATCTTGTGATCTGGACCCAACAGATCAGCGTCATCTATTGATTTCCATAGGAATGCTTTCCAAGTTCTTAGATGAGATGTTTTCCAAGTCTCTTCTCTGATGTTTTTCGTGTCATAGATTTCGCCACATATGCTAGGGCTTCCGTCTGTCCATGTGTGGTTTCCCCATGTAAGCCAGACTCCTTTTTCGTATTCAGTCTCAATTCTTTTTAAGACATCGCTATCATATAACCAGTCGTCTGCGTCTAATGATACACATATGTCTTCTTCTGCAAATTCTGCACTTTTGATTAGTCTATTATACGACCAGCATTGGTATTGTTTGTTATCATTTCTAATTTTAATAAATCTATCGTCCACCATAGAATCTATGATATCATTTGAAGTGTCTTTCGAGATGTCATCTACCAAATAGCAAAGCCAGTTTTCGACAGTTTGTAACTTGACGCTTTCTATACATTTCGCTATCCATTTATCTGATTCGCTGTATGGTATGATTATTTTGATCATTGTGCTTCTCTTTGCGACGATCCGTCTACTCCCCACAGATGGATCGAATATGGTTCTACCCCATCCACAAAATCGTTCCTAAATCTTGCTATTATCCTTTCTTTGTTTATGTTGTCAGATTTCCAATATTCATGTGCTGTATTTCTGTCCGGTATTGAATAGAAATAATGTTGTGGTAATATCTTGCAGATCGATTGATTTCTAGACCCGAAAACTTTGTCGAGTAGATTCGGCCCATATGTTATTCGTTTTGGCTCATCAATCATTGTGAAAACGTTGAGGCATTCTTCCAATATCAGCCTTGAAGCGAGCGAGTTAGCAATACTGCCCATCAGCCCACATGCTAGATGTGGCTTTATGTGTCCATCTGGCATGCATGGTGCAATGAAGAATTCGTTGTTCAGTAGATCATCGAAATTTCGTATGATGTAATTGTCGACATCGAAGTATACTCCACCATATTCTTGTAAGATCAGATATCGTAAAATATCTGATCTACTGCTATACCATTTGAGCGAATTTATTATTTTGTTGTAACTTTCTGTCGTTTCGAACGAATTCCAAATCTTAATTTCCCAATCTGTATGTAGATTTTGAAATCTTTCGATATTAGATGATGCCCAGTCTGGTAGTTGACCGTTTAGCCATATCCAGTGTGCTATTTTTGGAATTGTTCGCATTTAATAGGACTACCCTATGTCTTTACAACGAAAAGTATTAATCACTGGAATTACAGGACAAGACGGAAGTTATCTTGCCGAATTTCTTCTCAATAAGGGATATGAAGTTCATGGCATGGTTCGCAGATCGAGCAACAGCGATTTTTCAAGAATCAGTCATATAAGGAACTTAATAGAGATACACTATTCTGATTTAACCGATCAAGGTTCAATGAATCGTTTGATAGATCAGGTTAGACCGCATGAGATTTACAATTTAGCGGCACAATCTTTTGTGCATGCTAGCTTTGATCATCCTGTATCTACGGCAGAGATGACTGGTATTGGAGTTACTAGAATTCTCGAAGCTATAAGATTGGTTGATAAGAATATAAAATTCTATCAAGCAAGCTCCAGTGAGATGTTTGGTAAAGTGCATGAGACTCCTCAAAATGAACAAACATATTTTCATCCTAGAAGTCCATATGGTGTTGCTAAATTGTATGGGCATTGGATAACTGTTAATTATAGAGAGAGTTATGATATGTACTGTGTGTCTGGAATATTGTATAATCACGAAAGTCCGAGGAGAGGTCTTGAGTTCGTTACTAGGAAGATTTCGAACGCTGTTGCGAGGATAAAACTTGGTAAACAGAATGAACTACTTCTTGGTAATCTGGATGCGAAAAGAGATTGGGGGCATGCTAGAGACTATGTAGAAGCTATGTGGTTGATGCTGCAGAATGATGAACCAGATGATTTTGTGATAGCAACCGGCAAGATGTATAGTGTTAGGGATTTTCTCAATGTTGCATTTGGTTATGTTGGACTTGATTATAGTGATTATGTCAAGATAGATAATAATATGTTCAGACCAGCAGAAGTCGATATTTTACTTGGTGATCCTAGTAAAGCTAATGCTATTTTGGGGTGGAAGAATAGGACTACATTTGAGGATCTTGTGATTGAAATGGTTGAGAGCGATCTTAAACTTGAGATAAATAAAAATTGAACTTTTCGTCAAATATAATTTGTAACTTGATTCGGAATTAACTGATTCAAATCATTTGGAGATATAGCAATGTCAGCACAACCGGCAAACACAGACATCAAAGTTTACAGAACGGTTCGATCTTTCCGAGATTCGGTCAGAAATGATTCGATAGCAGCTCTTACGAAGAGACTGCGACCGTTGATCGCCAGAGTTCCTGGTGATGAAAATGTTGTTGAAGTTAAAGCACGCGATACTGGCGTCAAAGACTTCAGTCCATTCATGGGCGAAGCAAGATTTGGAGCCGGACGCGGTTTTCCGATCGTTATCGGTCTCAAGTCTCAGGTTTCCTTTGCTAACGCTCAGACCAACATCGATGATGCTGACTTCGCATTCCAGATCGGTGCTGATAAGTTCATTCAGACTACGTCTGCTGGACTTTCTGGCGACCTTTACGGCGATGCTAAGGCTCTGTCTGGAGACCTCTGATATCGTCCGGTGATTGCTTGATTTGAATGATCGATGGGGACCAAAGCGTTAAAGTTTTGGTCCCCATTTTCGTATATGGTCAAACATAAAATGAAACATTGAGGTGGAAATATGAATTCATATAAGCAATCGTTGGATTTAGAATTAGTCGGTAGCGATGATGATAAAGTTGCTATATTACAATCTTTAACATTGAGGGATATATCAAAGGATGATGCTGGTAGATTCCTCAGAGAGGAAAAGTTATTGAAATATAATGGGTCGAAATGGATTGGGACTATAGAAGATCTATTGGATATGGGAAGAATACCTAGTGAACATGTTGATGATATTGATGATTTGAAATCTGTTCTTATAGGATCTGGTGGTACTGGACTGTCAACATCATCGCAAAAATGGGCTGCTAAAATAGCCGGGTTTGTTGGATTATTGACATCGATAACTGGATCTACCGCACTCGCCGACAAATTTTATGATCTTGGTGGCGGTAGACCATTAGCTCAATTGTCTGTCGATGATTTTAAATTCCATAAGACTCAATATGATGACGAACAAGAAACGATTAGAATAGCTGAAGAATTTGATAATAAAAAGAAGAATTGGCACAGTCGTGCTAAGATTGCTATAAATAGTTATGGGACCGGTTTGCAGGATGTTGGTATAGCAGATTTGAAAGCAATCGCTGATGAAATGGAATCTTGATGGCTATTTATTTTTTAGATTTAGAAAATGGTAGCGATGCGGCAGATGGTTTATCATTTGCCAATAGATGGAGAACCATAACTTTGGGTGCGACAGCTGCACGTATAGCTCCTGGTGATACGGTCCGAGTTATGGGTTCACCAGATCCAACATCGCTTGGTATTGATGGTTTATGGACATCATTACCACAACAAGCAACCGCCGCGATAACTTCTTCTACTAATGCAACTCCAATAGTAGTAACCAGAGCATCACATGGGTTCACTACTGGTGATACTGTAGTTATAACAGCACATACTACTAATACTAACGCAAACGGTACGTGGACTGTCACTGTTATAGATCCATCAACTTTTTCGTTAGATGGATCTGTTGGTAACGGTGTCGGTGGTGCCACAGGGACAGTGCGAAAAATAAATGGATCTATAATAACATTAGCCGCTCCTGTTACAGCTAATATAGCTTCTACTGGAAATGGTAGAACAGCTTGGACAGCCTCAGCTAACGTCACAACATCAATATTAACTACTGATTATAAAGAAGGATATGGCTCTGATTCTATAGCTATCGCCGCTGGTTTTACTACTGGATTGGCAGCATATAAAGATCTTGGATCTGCAATTGACTTCAGTGGATATCAACAAGTTAGTTTTTGGATTAAACAAACAGCCGGAACTCTCGCAACTTCTGGGCAGATTACTATCAGATTATGCTCTGATGCCGCTGGAGTTACTACTGTTGACACAATAACTGTTCCGGCTATTGGTGCTCTGGCTACGTGGCATAGGGTGACATTTGATACAGGTGCAGCACTTGGGTCATCAATACAATCTGTGGCATTATATGTTACAACAGACGTAGCAGCACAGACGTTCTTGATAAGTAATATGATAGCGTGTAAAGCATCTTCTGCTGATGATTCGTTGAATTTAAAATCGTTGATTGGGAAGAATGATGGTTTATGGTATCCGATAATGAGTATAAATGGTACTCGCGTGATGCTAGGGATACATAATACATTAATACCAACTAGTGCGGCGTTGGGCGGATATCATGGCACTTCTGAATCGGTCACGACATATAAAAGAGAACCGATCGATCTTGGGCCATATGCTGCAGCAACGACAGCACCATCTACAATAGCAGACAGTGGTACGTCTGGGAATCCTATTATATTTAGCGGTGGATGGAATAGGACTGATATGTCTACTCAGAATGGTATGACATATGTATCATCGATCAATGGTAATGCTGTTGGAATTCTGGCTTTTAGTAGGTCTTTTATTGAAATTTATAAATTCGGTTTCGTCAATTTCAATATGGGTATTTCTCTGACAGGCACTTCATCAGATATGTTATTTGATGAAGTTGATTTTATTGGTGTATTAACGGGCATATCGTCTGTAGCGACGGCACCTGGACTCAGAAATTCGTATCTTAATATTAATTTTTTGATGTGTAATACTGCTATAACGTCTGCTAACGCATTATCTCAATTTACAAATATTTTGGTTATTGGTGGTGGTGTTAGTACTGGCTCTGTGTCGATTGCAGGCAATTATTGTGTTTTGGACGATATTGAGATATATAATGTTGGTGGTGTTGGTCTTCTTGTTGGATCTAGTACTTCAGCATCTGTTAAATCGACATATAATAATCTAATAATATCTGGTGCTGCTTCGAACTCTATAGGTATAACGTCATCTTTTGATTGTAAATTTAATTCTACTACGTTGACTGGAGGTACTTCAGCGAGTTCAACAGCAATAAGTTTCACAGGTGTTAGTAGAGAAACTACATTTGACGTTATTGCTAGTTCTGGACATTCTATTTTTGTTGCGATGGCTGGTACTGCTGGCGAGATAGTTGTTTTGAATGATACTGTAACTGATACAACATATAATACTAATACTGGGTTATATGCAGATGTAGTTCTATACACCCAGAACGATGTTTTACAAACATATCCTAGAAATTATTATGATGGCGGTGAGACACTTCAATTCACGAACGAAAATGGTGATGGTACACGTCGTTGGATGATGGCGACACTTGATACTACTAGAAATGCTGACTACCCACTGTCACTTCCATTAGCTGATATTGTTGTTGGTGCTGATGCCCTAGTTACAGTTAAAGCATTCATGATGAGAACTAATTCTGCTCTTAACGTATCGTTGGTCTGCAAAGGTGGACAAATACTTGGTGTTCCAAATGACGTGGTGGCTTCAGTTAGTACGCTGACTGATAATACGTATGAAGAATTGACAATTACTTTCACGCCAACAAGATCTGGTAAAGTGACTATCACGGCTGAATTGTACGGTTATGTTTTGGATCAATCAATATCAATTGAAGATCTTACTGTGACACAAGCATGAGTTTGCCAACAAAAGATGAACAATGCACATTGTCTCTGTCACATCGCGGCAGACCAGCGTGCGTTATTGAAGCTAAACCTCTGTCTTCTGCCAGTTTATCGATATCATATCGTGGTAGACCGGTTGTTGGAACTGAAGATACTTCGATTACTGCAGTGAAAGTTTCATGGTGGGCGTGGAATTTATATGGGGGCCATAGATAAATGTATAAGAATACAGCAGGGCAATCAGTGACATTGCTAGTCATTGACACATTGACCAATAAGCCAAAGACTGGAGATGCTTCAAATTTAACTTTTTATTATAAGGCAGATAATGGATCTGTTACAGCGTTGTCTGCATCTCCAACTGAGGATTCGGCCACTAACGCGAAAGGTCTGTATACAGCTACATTGTTGCAGGCTGAGACGAATGGTAATGTTATAATATATTCTGGTAAAAGTTCAACAGCCGATGTCGAAGTTGTACCATTGCCTGTACGCACGAGTCCACCTAATTACACACTATTGGATATTGATAATAGTGGTAAAGTGTTGTTGCAGCCAACTCAATCTGGCGTGACGATACCGACAGTCACAACTCTGACAAACCTTCCTCCAATCACTACAGGCTGGTTAACAAACGATGGAATAGCTGATAATGCTATCAGCGAATCTAAAATAGCAGACGGTGCAATAAATACTGCAACATTTGCTACCGGAACAACTGTTCCTCGTGTCACGCTTGTTGACACTCTCACAACATATACTGATAATGTGCCGCAATCAGGTGATAATTATTCGCGTATAGGCCCAAATGGTAGCAATTTAACGGATCTTGCCACATCAAGTGCAGTCAATGATATAAATATCGATATTCAAGATATTCTCGATAAAATCGGTGTTCCGTTGAACACATTATCAGATGATATAGCAACACGTGCCGCCGCTGTTGATGTACCGACAGTGGTAGAGATACGTGAGGAGATTGATGACAATTCACAATTATTGTTCACTTGTGCTATGGCCGCAGGTACACTTTTAGGGGCTGATGGTTTCATGGATGAAGTTATCCGTGGATGGCTTGGGTTAGCTGGTACTAACTATTTTGATGATATTCAGTCTTTTTTACTTGCTGTTAAAGCTAAGACTGATAATTTACCGTCTGATCCAGCTGACCAATCACAAGTTGAAGCAGCTATAACCTCTGCAACCTCAGGTTTAGCATCTCAATCAAGCCTGAATCTTGTTAAAACTAAGACTGATAATTTGCCTTCTGACCCTGCTGATCAGTCTTCTGTCGAAGCTGCGATTACCGCAGCCACTTCTGGACTTGCATCTCAGTCCGATTTGACTGCTGTTAAGGCTAAGACTGATAATTTACCATCCGATCCTGCTGATCAGTCGTCTGTTGAAGCTGCGATAACTTCAGCTACTTCTGGCTTAGCGTCACAATCTAGTTTGAATTCTGTTAAAGCTAAGACTGATAATTTACCTTCTGATCCTGCTGATCAATCTTCTGTCGAAGCCGCTATAACAGCAGCTGTGAATTCCTTAATATCATCAGGACTAGCGTTGCAGAGTACATTGCTGACAGTTAAGGCCAAAACTGATAATTTACCATCTGACCCTGCTGATCAATCTTCTGTTGAGGCTGCTATAAATTCGTCTGTAACAAGTATAGTTCAATCATTAACAGATTTGATATCAAATCTTGATATTGGTGGAATCGATGAAATAGACGCGAAGATAGATGATCTTGCATTAAATGCTATAACACGCGACTATTTGAACGCCGCTATATTGAACGCTGTGGCAAGTGTTAATAGTACCAAGAATAGAGTTATCTTAGGACCGGCTGAAAAATGCGTTTTCGATGGAAAGTATAGACGTCCATCTTCATAATTCAAAGATAGAGAAAACGCTTTTTGGATGAATCAACATGGGTATAGTAGCATTCAAGCCTATTGGTAACATAGACATCTCAAAAGGTGGGACAGGGTTCTCCGAATATTTGGTCAATCAGATATTGATAGGAAATGATGAAGGCGGATTATCAAGACTAGAACTTTTAGAAGGAACTAATATTACTTTCACTTTCGACGGTGAAAGTTTAACTATATCATCTACTGGTGGAGGTGGTGGGGGTGATGGTGATGTATCTGGCCCTGTATCATCTCTCAATAATGAATTAGTTTTATTTAGTGGTGCCACTGGTAAAGTAATAAAAGCATCTAGTTCGACTGGTATAGTGATAGTCACTTCTGGTGTTGTATCGTATGCCACTATACCATCAGGTGATATAGTTGGTACTACAGCTGAACAGATATTATCAAATAAAACATTAACTGCTCCCATATTAGGGACGCCAGCGTCAGGCACTCTCACGAATTGTACTGGTTTGCCTATAGCAACAGGGGTTTCTGGTCTTGCTGCTGGTGTCGCCACTTTCTTGGTTACTCCAAGTAGTGCTAACTTGCTTGCTGCTATTACTGATGAGACCGGTACTGGCTCGCTAGTTTTCGCCACATCTCCCACATTGGTCACGCCGAATATTGGTACCCCTAGTGCTGGCACTCTCACGAATTGTACCGGATTACCAATCGCGACAGGTATTTCAGGTCTTGCTGCTGGTGTTGCCACATTCCTTGCGACTCCTAGTAGTGCTAATCTTATCGCGGCTGTTACTGATGAGACTGGTACTGGATCATTAGTTTTTGCTACGTCACCAACATTGATCACCCCAAATATTGGTACTCCAAGTGCTGGTGTCTTAACTAATTGTACTGGTTTACCTGTTGCTACTGGGATTTCTGGTCTAGCGACCGGTGTTGCCACATTCCTCGCAACTCCAAGCAGTGCTAATCTTATCGCGGCTATTACTGATGAGACTGGTACTGGATCATTAGTTTTTGCTACGTCACC
>JACCDT011554460.1_pt1 | contig 22118 bp, 22 predicted proteins | sample 7446291 | NCBI WGS metagenome assembly JACCDT01 (sample SAMN15323446, study PRJNA562643) | freshwater metagenome | isolation source: river surface water | place: USA:Blue River Watershed | collected 2017-08-17 | reverse complement strand
CTACAAAATACCTGATTATTTCTCTAAATTTAACATCAGAAATTTTTGAACACTTAATGTACTTATTTATTTGAACCATGACAGCATCTTACCACATCTTTAAATGTGCTTTGATTGTCTAGCCCCTATTTTATATAACTAATGAAAATATTATTACAATAGTATTATTTTCATCTAGTTTGGTAGTTTTTCATCTAGTTTGGTAGTAAAAAATGATTTATGATGGCATCATTATTCATCAATATATGATAAATCAAGCCTTAGCAATCATCATTAAAGAAAAGATTAGTTGTTAGATAATATGGTAGGTATTTATTACATTATTTGGGTCTTTAGTTTAGGAAAATAGGTGGTTAAAAATAATTATTTTACTATTAAAATTAAACAGTTTTTTATGTGATATCTGAACCTATTCAGAAGTGTGTTAAAATATCGCACTCCAGTCCCATACTAATTTAGGCCGCATACCAAATGACTATCCAACAAACCTATCAAGAAATTACCGCTAATATTCCCAATTTTAAAACTCGTGATGCACAGCTTGAAATGGTTGAAGTGATTGATGAATGTTTTAGCGGAGTTGAAGATGAGCTAAAAGATGGACATAATTTATGTTTGATTGAAGCACCAACAGGTACTGGAAAAAGTTTTGCTTATATTTTGGCAGGAATTGTCAATGCTAAGCGAGCAGATAAAAAATTTGTAATTTCAACTGCAACTAAGACCTTGCAAGGGCAGTTATATAATAAAGATTTACCGCAGTTTATCAAGCATAGCGGAGAGCGTTTTATTTATGGTCTAGCTAAGGGGCGGAGTAATTATTTATGCCCATATCAGCTGGAAAATAGCTTAGCAGATGCTGGTGTAGACATGATCGCCCAAGTGGATAAAACTAATGATAAGCTGCAGCAAATTGCCAAAGAGTTCAATAAACGTAAATGGGATGGTGATTTAGATAATGCACCAATCCAAATTGAAAGCAAACTAAAGCCTTTGATCACGATTGATAAACATCAATGTTTGGGCTATCAATGTTCGTTTAATCAAAAAGATAATTCTGAATGTCCATTTTATCAAAATCGTGAGTTTCAAAAAAGTTGCGATGTAATTGTAACTAATCATAGCTTGTTGATGGCAGATTTAAATAATGGTGGCGGCACAGTTCTACCGTGGAAGCCAGCGGACTATTTTTTGTGTGTTGATGAGGCACACAATTTTCCAGCTTATGCGATCAGCGGATTTATGGGGCAATTTGAGCTGAAACAAAGTATTGGCTTAGTTAATAATGCCGCGAAATTAATCGCAAATCCTGCAACGAATAGTTATATTTTAGATAATATTGCGTTGTGTGATGAATTGGTGTTAAAAGCAGATGAATTATCTTTTTCATTAGACAAGCTGTATCAATTAATTCGCCTAAATCGTAATGTTTTTGATAATGGTGTATTTATTTTAAATGATTATTTGAATACTGCAATTACTCAAGACCTTAAAGATATTTTTATGGATATTGCGGTGAGTTCGGGTGATTTGCAAGCTGGCATGGGTAAAATCCAAGATAAGCTTAAAGAAAAAATTAAGAATGCGTCTGATTATGTGAGTGAAGCCAATTTAGTTAAATTAGGATTTTATTTTGCTAATATCGAAAGTATTGCGACTACAGCTAATTATCTGATTAATCAGGATAATTCGCGCTATAATGCTAATGCACGCTGGGTTGAACAGAAATTATTTAATGGTAATGAAGAGTATCTAGTTACGGCTGGCGTTACCCATGTCGGAAATGTCTTACTCAACAAACTTTGGAAAACTGTGCATGGTGCATGTTTAACTTCTGCAACCTTAGCAATCGGTGAACGTTTCGATTATGTAAAATTTCAGTTGGGTTTAAATTTATTACCGAATGTAAAAACGCAAAAATTGTCAACTAGTTTTAATTATCCCGAGCATAGCCAATTGGTAATTCCACAATTTCGTTCAGCACCTGAGTTTACTACACGGGAAATTTTTCAAAAAGAGCTTACATTATACTTAAGTCAAGTTTTAAATTATACTGATGCTTATGGTAGTTTGGTGTTATTCTTTAATCGTCAACAATTGATTGATACGTTCAAACAACTACCGGTTAAATTACAAAATAGAATATTATTACAAACTGAATTTAGTAGTAATCAAAAATTAATTAGTGAGCATAAAGAGACCATTGATGGTGGTAAACCGAGCATTATTTTCGGGCTAAATTCATTTGCTGAAGGGGTGGATTTACCAAGTAAATATTGCATGCACGTAATTGTGACCAAATTACCTTTTGATACGCATAAAGACCCACAAAATATGGTGCGTGAATATTGGGTTAAAGCCGAAAAAGGTAATTATTTTATGGATGTGTCTTTGCCAGAAACTTGTATTAAATTGATTCAGGCGGTAGGGCGTTTGATTAGGAATGAGAAAGATTATGGGCAGGTGACGATCTGTGATAATCGGATTGCGCTGAAACAATATGGAGCGGTTTTACTGAATGCATTGCCAGAATTTAATCGCCAGTATAACCCAGATTTTATTAAGCAAGCTTTTGTTAAGATTAAGCATTAATATTTTAAGAATGATTAAAAATGAGGAACCAAAATAAATGGCACAGTCAATAGAGCCAAATATCGCAGACTTATCTAATGGATGGCTAAAGTCTTATAAATTGGATTATAAATTAGAACAAGAATATTTGAATGATGAAATAGACAAAGCACTCAAAGATTATTTTACTAAAAATGGTGGAACTGGTGCAAATCGTCCAGATGCAAAATTACTATTACGAAATAAGGATTTAAATTTTTACCCAGTTCTTATTGAATACAAAGGCTACAAAGACAAACTTGTAAAACTTGATGCCGACGGGCTGGTTGATAATCGTAATAAAGCTAAAAATGAATCGAATTTCAAAAATATCAATAAGTTTGCTGTAAATGGAGCTGTTCACTATGCAAATGCACTACTTCATCATACCAGTTATACGGATATTATCGCTATTGGGGTGACTGGGTATAAAGATGAAAGTAAAAAAATACAGCACGAGATTGGTGTTTATTATGTTGCAAAAAGTAATTTTGGGGTAGGGCAAAAAGTTGGAGATTTTTCAGACCTTTCTTTTTTAGCACCTGAAAATTTTGATAAATTCATTGAGCAAGTTAAAACTTTGAATTTATCGCAGGAAAAAGTCGATAAGCTTAAATCACAACGTGAAAAAGAGATTGATGCTAGTTTAGTAAAGCTCAACAATGATATTTATGAAAATGAGAAAGGGTTGGGCGAGAATGATCGTGTTTATCTGGTTGCTGCTTCGATTATGGCAACAATTGGCGTACCAGGAAAAGTTTCACCACTTGAGAAATCCGATTTAAAATCTTCTACCGAAGAGGGTAATACTGACGGTGAAATAATAGTAAGAAAAATAAGAGCATTCTTGGGCGAGAAAAAACTACCACAAGAGAAAAAAGAATTCATTGTAAGAACGTTACAAAATACACTCTTAACTGAAAATATTAATAAAGTTGAAAATGGCGAAAGCCAACTTAAAAGAGTCTTTGGGAAAATCGTAGATGATTTGGGAATATATTATAAAATAGGTTTAACTACTGATTTTACAGGAAAACTTTTTAATGAAATGTATAATTGGCTAGGGTTTTCGCAAGATAAATTTAATGATGTAGTATTGACACCATCTTATGTAGCTACTCTTCTAGTAAAACTGGCTCGAGTAAACAAAGACTCATTCGTCTGGGATTTTGCCACTGGTTCAGCTGGACTATTGGTTGCAGCAATGAATGAAATGCTTAATGATGCCAAAAACACTATTACCTCACCTGAAGAACTAACTAAAAAAGAAGTCACCATAAAAGCTGAGCAACTTTTGGGCTTAGAGCTGCTTCCAAGCGTGTATATGCTCGCAATTCTCAATATGATTTTGATGGGTGATGGAAGCTCCAATATTTTAAACAAAAATTCATTGACCGATTTTGACGGAAAATATGCTTTTGGCAAAACTGACGATAAATTTCCTGCGGATGCTTTTGTACTTAATCCGCCATATTCTGCTAGTGGAAACGGAATGAACTTTGTGGAAAAAGCTCTGGGGATGATGAATAAAGGTTATGCAGCGATTATTATTCAAAATTCGGCAGGTTCTGGGAAAGCTAGAGAATACAACAAGAAAATATTAGAAAAACATACCCTTTTAGCAAGTATCAAAATGCCAATTGATTTATTTATCGGTAAATCAAACGTACAAACTAATATATACGTTTTTAAAATAGATGAAAAACATCATAAAGAAGAAATGGTGAAATTTATTGATTTTTCTAATGATGGTTATACTCGCACCAACCGTAAAAAAGCCAGCAATAATCTGAAAGATACCGATCAAGCTAAAGAACGTTATGAAGAATTGGTAAATTTAATACGCTTTGGTAAATCAAAACTAAATATTTTTACTGAAAAAGAGTATCACGAAAGTACAATTGATCCTAAAAATGGAGCTGATTGGAATCAGAGCGCACCTATAGATACAAAACCAACATTACAGGATTTTAAAAAAACCGTAAGCGATTACTTGGCTTGGGAAGTATCTAACATTTTAAAACAGCAAAATACACAGAGTGATAATCTGGGAAAGTAGATGCCTTACTTAACGAGAAATTGAAAAAAGTTAAGTGGGGCGAGTTTAAGTTAGAAAAATTATTTGACATTGTGGGAACAAAATCATTAGATAGTAATGCTGTAGATTTTACTAAATCTGGTATTAACTTTGTTGGTAGAACTTATGAAAATAATGGAATCCAAGGTAAAATTCAAAGAAGATATTTTGAGCCAAATGAACCATTTACAATTACCGCTACGGTAATAGGAAACTATAAATATGTCAAGTATCAAACAGAACCTTATTATTGTTCTCAAAATATTAATAAGTTAACACCTACACAAGTTGTAAAAAAGTGGAACGAAAAAATCGCTTATTATTTGATAGTAAGTTTACAAAAATTTGTATCTCTTTATGACGGTCAACAAGGTGGTTATAAACTAGAAGATATAAAGAATCACAAAATTAAACTACCAATGCAACGTGGCGAAATAGATTTTGAATTTATGGAAAGCTTTATCGCCGAGCTAGAAGCTCAGCGAATCGCCGAGCTAGAAGCTTATTTATTAGTAACAGGATTAAAAGACTATACTTTAACAACTGAAGAGCAACATGTTTTAAAAGATTTTGAAAACATAAAATTTGAAAAATTTAATGTGACAGGAGCATCAGGTTTATTTAATGTGAAAAATTCTGGAAATATTTTATCGAGAGATATTATTGAGAACAGTGGTGAGGTTCCCTACTTATGTGCTGGAATTGAAAATAATGCTGTAAGTTCTTACATTACATATGATAGAAAATATATTGATAAAGGGAATTGTATTTTTATTGGTGGTAAAACTTTTGTTGTTACTTATCAAGAAAAAGACTTTTATTCAAATGATAGCCACAATTTAGTTTTATATTTAAAAAATGAAGAAAAAAGAAATAAACTTAATCAATTATACTTAGTAACCTGTATTAATAAAAGTCTGGGGTATAGATACTCTTGGGGTGATAGCGTAAGTAATAAAAAAATTCAAATGGATAAAATTATGCTACCAACACAAGACCAACAACCAAATTATGCAATAATGGAAACTTTTATCTCAGCTATTCAAAAACTTGTTATAAAAGATGTTGTCTTGTACGCCGATAAAAAAATAGTTGCTACCAAAAATGTAGTAAATCTATAGCGTGTGTTATATGTCTAGCGCCAACTACGAGGAGCAACACGAAGTTGTTGCTTTTCGTAGTTGGCGCAAATCGTGGATTTAGCCAAAAAGCAAAACAATTACAACAAGATGGCGCAAGTATTATAGCTGATGCTAAAATACAGGTTGAACAACTGATTTTAGGTTTTTAGTAATAACAAACTCAAAGGAGTAAAATTATGCCTTGTATTTCAATGTTTTATGGCTTATTAATTTATATGTATTTCTTTGATAATAAAGAACACAAAATCCCTCATATTCATGTTGAATATCAAGGCAATAAATCAGTGTTTGCAATCGAGAGTGCTGAGTTAATAGTGGGTGATATTTCAAATAAGCATCGTAAGCTTGTCGAGGCGTGGATAGAGCTGCATCGTGATGAGCTTTTAGCTGATTGGCATCTTGCTATATCTGGGCAAGATTTATTTAAAATTGAACCATTAAGATGATCTGGTTGCATTTATCATGAAGACATTAACTATTAAGGCTATCGAGGTTATGGATAATTTTACGATAGACATAACATTAAGTAATGGTAAAAACTATCTTTTTGATTTGAAGCAATACTTTCATGCCCCATTTACAAAAAAAATGCAAGAGCTTAGTTATTTTAAGCAGGTAAAGTTTCGCGGGGAATTGCTGTATTGGGATGATATGCACGACTTCCCATTGCATTGTATGGGTATTCCACAAGATATTTTAGAGTAATCAAAAGCATTAATTGCAATATATACAATAAATCTAAACGCAGTAGGTTTTGCAAGCAATTGGCAAAATCTAGCACTATTTAAGTAGAAAAAACGTTATGGGGAAAATACGAATTATTGGGGGCGAGCATCGTTCACGGCAATTACTAGTACTTGATGCGGATGGTCTACGACCAACTTTAGATCGTGTCAAAGAAACGCTATTTAATTGGTTAGGGCAAGATTTGACAGGACAACATTGTTTGGATCTTTTTGCCGGTAGTGGTTCGCTAGGATTTGAAGCTGTTTCACGTAATGCTCAATCAGTGATTATGGTTGAAAAATCTTTACAAGTTGCGCAGCAATTAATTAGTAATGCTAAATTATTGCGTGCAGAGAATTGTCAGATTATTAATCTAGCTGCAGAGAAATTTTTAAATAAAAATAGCTCTAAATTTGATGTGATTTTTCTCGATCCACCGTATAGTAGTGATTTGCTTGAGCAAAGTTTACAAAAAATTACCACACATTTAGCCGTTGATGGTCTTATTTATATTGAATATCATCAAAATAAACCAGACCTAAGTCAATTTAATATTTTAAAACACAGCCAAGCTGGAAGCGTGAATTACGCGCTATTAAATTTAAAGGAATAGTTCATGTCATTATTTATTACTGATGAATGCATTAATTGTGATGTTTGCGAACCTGAATGTCCAAATCAGGCAATTACCCAAGGTGCTGAAATTTATGAGATTAACCCAGACTTATGTACACAATGCATTGGTCACTATGATGAGCCACAATGTCAAATCGTGTGTCCAGTTGCGTGTATTGATTTAGACCCAAATAAAGTTGAAAGCGATGAAATGCTATTGGATAAATATAAGAAAATTTGGGATAAATAATTCGTAATTCTTAGAAATATTTTAGCTTAAAAGATTTTATAAATCAAAGTTAAACATCAGGTAATATTTTGGGTCATCATTGCTGATAAAAATATGTTAACTTTTATATCGGTTAATTTTTATGTTATTATTCGCCTTTAATTAATTTAGTGAAAGTTTTATAAGTGTCAACAGTAATTAATGCGTGCTTAGGAATTTTATTTAATTCAGACACTAATCAGGTTCTATTGGCTTCGCGACCAGAAGGCAAAGTTTTAGCAGGATATTGGGAGTTTCCCGGTGGAAAAATAGAACTAGGTGAGAATGCATTCCAAGCGTTACAGAGAGAACTATTTGAGGAGCTTGGAATTCAAGTTTCGTTGTCTTCTATGAAACAAATTGGCGAAATTGAGCATCAGTATCCACATGGATTGGCTAAGTTAGCCTTAATTGTAATTAAATCTTGGAGTGGCGAATTGCTTGCTTGCGAAGGGCAGGAGCTATTTTGGTCGGAATTAGATATTGAAAATACGGTGTCTCCATTGTTACCTACAACTGCCAAAATATTTGAATTATTAGCACTGCAAAGGAGTGAAATATAATGCAACAATATCATGAGTTATTACGTCATGTTTTAAAAAATGGACATGTTAAAGAAGATCGTACTGGAACTGGAACTATTTCAATTTTTGGTTATCAAATGCGCTTTGATTTGGGGCTTGGATTTCCATTAGTTACAACCAAAAAAGTTCATTTAAAGTCAATTATTCATGAATTACTCTGGTTTTTGCGTGGCGATACCAATATTAAGTATTTAGTAGAAAATGATGTGTCTATTTGGAATGAATGGGCTGATGCTAATGGTGAACTGGGACCAATTTATGGTAAACAATGGCGTAGTTGGCAAGGTGCAAGCGGTGAAGTAATCGATCAAATTAGTAATGTTATTGAAGAAATCAAATCTAATCCTAATTCACGACGTTTAATTGTGTCTGCGTGGAATGTTAGTGAATTAGATAAAATGGCTTTGATGCCATGCCATAGCTTATTTCAATTTTATGTTAATAATGGTAAATTGTCATGCCAATTGTATCAACGCTCAGCAGATGTATTCTTGGGCGTTCCGTTTAATATCGCCAGTTACGCATTATTAACGATGATGATTGCTCAGGTTTGTGATTTACAGTTAGGTGAATTTATCCATAGTTTTGGTGATGTACACATTTACTCCAATCATTTGGAACAAGTTGAGTTACAGCTAAGCCGTGAACCACGTCCTTTACCGCAAATGAAAATTAATCCTGCGATTAAATGTATTTTTGATTTTGAGTATAGTGATTTTGAATTGGTCAATTATGATGCACATCCATCAATTAAAGCACCAATTGCGGTGTAATAAAGGTTTGTTAAATGAAATTTGCTAATAAGATTAGCTTGGTTGTTGCCTTAAATTCGGATTATGTTATTGGTACAGAAAATAAGCTGCCATGGCATATTCCTGAAGATTTGGCTTATTTTAAACAAGTAACACTTGGTAAGCCAATAATTATGGGGCGTAAAACCTTTGAGTCAATTGGTCGTATATTACCTGGGCGTAAAAATATTGTAATTAGTCATAATTTCAGTCATCCTGGCGTTACAACTTATACCAGCTTAGCTGAGGCGCTTACAGATAATCATGATGTCCCTGAAATTTGTGTAATTGGTGGCGGGCAAATTTTTCAGCAGGCGTTGGAGTATGCTAATATTTTGCATTTAACCTGGGTTGATGTGTCAGTAATTAATCCATGCGCGTGGTTTCCTAAAGTTGATTTTAGTCAGTGGCAATTAGATGAGAAGCGCGAGCTATTGAGCCAATCTGGAATTAAATGTTTAATTGAAAAATATACTCGCTAATGAAAAATCCTAAATTGCAATATTATGTAAAATTATGTTTGGCATTATTAATGTGGGCTGGAATGTATCATGTAGTTAAGCCAGCAGCAGAATTAGGTGATCCAGTCTTGATTGCATTTATCCGGTATTTTATTTCTGCTGGGTTATTGTTGGTGGTTTTGCGGGTAAAAACTAAGCAATGGATACCTAAATTGTCACTACAACAATGGTTATTGATATTTTGCATTGGTGTAATAGGTATTTGTGTTTATAATATTTTATTTTTTAATGCTGAGGCATTAATTTCTGGGAATATCGTTGCTATCCTATATTCATTCACTCCCTGCTTGACTACGGTTATTTCTGCCTATGTTTTTAAGAATAAATTAAATAGATTAAGTAAAATTGGTATTTTAATTGCATTGTGTGGTTCAATTGGTGTGGTAAATTATGCAACTCCAGAGTGTGGACAGTTTTTTTGTAGTAATATTTTTGCTAGCATTAATCGTGGTGAAATTTATGGAGTTCTGGCAACTATTGCCTTTGCTTGTTATTCGGTTTTAAGTAAGTATACTGCGCAGAAAAATGTTTCAGCAATGGTTTTAACCACATATTCTGCGTTAGTTGGTTGTATTTTACTTGGCGTGGCTGCGCTTTTTCAATCCGACTTTAATATGATTGGTCATTTTAATCTGAGTATTTGGCTGGCTTTGATTTATATGTCTGTTTTTGGAACTGTGGTTAGTTATTTATGGTATACGGCGGCGATTATTAATTTAGGTGTATTTAAAACTGTGGTTTTTCAAAATACCATTCCTTTGCAAACTGTAATAATTGGTTATATTTTTTATCACGATGAAATTAGCCGTGATGTGATGTTGTGTGGTGGAATTGTTTTATTTGGGGTTTACTTAACTAATTTTGCGTTAAGTTCGCGACGATCATCTTGAGTCTCTTATGAGAGTAATCATATTTATATTGGCTTAATTGCTTATATTAGAGATGTTGCTATTTGTTTTTATTTTAAGTGTATTGAGATTTAATTTTTTAAACTTTAAAGTAAAGGAACTATTATGAAAAAATTACTAACCGTATTGTTATTTGGTGTGGCTACAGTTGGGGTAGTTAATGCAGACCAGACACAACAAATGCCTTCAATGATGACTGATCCAGTTTGTCAAACTGCGATGGAACATATGCGTACTACGCATAAAGAAGTTGAAGCGGCTATAAAAGCTAACGATGCAAATAAAGTTGGAACCTTGGTTATAGCCAACCATAATTACATGGAAAGCTTTATGGCAAAAAATCCACAATGTAAACCTCAACGCGGTATGGGCATGATGCCACCGGCACAAGGGAATAATCCGCAAGCTAATTAAGATTGTATCTATTCCTATTGGTATAATATTAGATGAATAAAAGCAGGTTGATTAAATCTGCTCTTTATTCATGTTTATGGGTTTCAAACATTATTTAAGCCTTTTTCGATTAACTTATAGTTTATTTTTAACTACAGGATTCGGAAAGAATATCTTAAAGTAGGATTGAATTAATTGATTTAGTACTTGATTATAGGCATAATTTTATGGTATAGTATAGGCTATTATGTGTCTCGTAATAAATTTTTCGGAGCCTCACCGAAGCAAATTTTTACAACTAAACCTTAAGGATAAAATTAAATGGCTAATACAGCTCAAGCAAGAAAACGTGCCCGTCAATCAATTGATCGTCGTAACCGCAATTTCGCGTTACGTACTGAATTTCGTACTGCAATTAAAAAAGTTTTAAAAGCTATTTTGGCTGGTAATAAAGACAATGCAAAAGTAGAATTTGTTTCTGCACAATCTACAATTGATAAAATTGCACGTAAAGGCATTTTTCATAAAAATAAAGCTGCTCGTCATAAAAGTAGATTATCTGCTAAAATTAAAGCTATGGCTTAATTTGGCATTGATAATAAAAAAACTCTTGGTCATTCCAAGAGTTTTTTTATTATGTTTAGTTTTTTGAAAGAATTATATTATGGCATGGATTTATTTGTTATTGGCTGGAGTGTGTGAGATAGGTTGGCCAATTGGCTTAAAAATGGCAAATGGAAAACATCCTTGGTTATGGACGGTATTTGCTGTTATTGCCATGGCGCTTAGTGGCTATTTGTTATATCAAGCGCAAAAATCAATTCCGATGGGAACAGCTTATGCTATCTGGACAGGAATTGGTGCAGTTGGTGCTTTTACAGTAGGGATTTTATTTTTCAAAGATGGTGTGTCTTTCTTTAGATTACTATCGGTGTTTTTTATAATTGTTGGAATTATCGGGCTAAAACTTTCTGCACATTAGTATTTATTTAAAAATAAAGTATTGAGTTGAATGCTATTCAAATTCACTAAATAAATCTATTCCTTGGGTTGCTGCTTTTAGCTTTCGATGAATACTAACTTGATAATTAATTTCTGGTTGGTTATTTTTTAGTAATTTATATGCTTGTTCTACACCTAATTGTTGATAATTCAACCATATGTCAGCAATCTGTGAATTGATAAATACTGGTTGTCTGTCATGACCAACGCTTAGTATGAAATCATTCGGATTATCAGTTAAAATAGCAAAGCTATGAGTGGTTTCCTGAGTGATTGGATCTTGCCATTGATCCCAAATTCCAGCAGCTATTAAAGTTATTGCTTGATGAGAATTTTTTTGTGCGCTAAACTTTACAATATTGCCAGCATGGCTACCATTACTACATGATTCAAAGAATCCTGTGATTGGGACCAGACAACGTTGTTGGCGAAATGGAGTGCGCCAAGTTGGAGCTTGATATATTAGCTCTAAGCGTGAGTTTTCATCATTCAGTGCAGGTCGATCGAGGCGCGCATTGTAACTACTAAAGCGTGGTCTAGCTGTTTTACTCCATGCTGGCACTAAGGAATAATTCATTAATTTGATGATGTTACGATTGTTTTCGCGTAGAATTACAGGGGCTGGCTTATACGGAAAAATATGTGGCTCAAAGTTAAGTGGTTTGTCGTAATGTGCATTAGTTAATTTAGCTAAATCATCAATTGAAAGCTTTAGTTCGTATTGAGAGCACATTTGAGCACCTTATTTACAGATTAAATGACTGACGATAGTTTAACATTTTTGTACTCAATTAGTTCGATGCATTCATTTAGGTTAGTTTGTTAACTAGTACCAGATTTAATGTTATATATGTGGTTAATTATCTTTTGCTTCCTGTTAAGGATGCATAAGTATGCTATAATTCGTCTTTATTTTTTAATAAAAACATATGTTTTATGCAGCAAAAATTTATCTTAAATGATTTGAGTGCAACGAATAAATTAGCCAAATTGATAGCTCACCTAATTCCTTATAATTTTGTGATAACTCTAAGTGGTAATTTAGGTGCAGGTAAGACAACTTTAACTCGCGAAATTTTGCGTTGTTTGGGTGTAACTGGCTCGATCAAAAGTCCAACTTTCACGCTAGTCGAACCATATAAACTGGCAAATTATACTTTATATCACTTTGATTTATACCGGTTTAGCGATCCAGAAGAGTGGTTTGATGCCGGATTTGATGAGTATTTTCTTACGCCACAAGTTAGTTTTATTGAATGGGCTGAGAAAGCTCAGGGTTTAATTCCACAAATTGATTGGCAGATAAATATTACTTTTCAGCATAATATTCGTGAATTAACTATCGATTCTCTAACTCTTATAGGTGACACATGTCTCACGAAATTGATCAACAGCGACGTAATCTAATTAAGTTTGGTATGGTATCAAGCCTAACTTTGTTAATTAGTAGCAAAAATTCATCAGCCGATAGCTTAATTGATCAATTTGCAAGTGATAGCACCAATCAAATTATTTCAGTGCGAATTTGGCCCTCAGATGTATATACTCGTTTGACAATTGAAGCCGAGCGAAATATTAAAGCCAAATTTTTTAGCTTATCGAACCCTAATCGTTTTGTGATTGATATTCTTAATTCCAACCTAAATACAGTTTTAAAAAACTTGTCTAATAATGAATTTAGTAATGATCCCATTATTAGCGGGATTAAGGTTGGTCAATTTAATGCAACTACGGTACGAATCGTAATTTATGTACGACAACCAGTTTCAGCACAGACTCAAACAGTTGATCCAGTTAATTTGGGTAGTGTAAATTATAAATATCGTTATGTTTTTGATATGTACCCAGCGAATGCTCAGTCTAATCGTGATGAAAGCTCCCCATTAAATGATCAATTATTAGCATTTTTACAACTGAATGCTGATCAGGATAAATCTGCATCCGAATCATCAACTAATGCCAAGCCAGTGGTGGTTAGTAAGCGTTCTCAAGATTATCCAGAAATCTCAGCACCATCGACTAATCCGCAAATTGAACCTAAAAAAGGTAAGTTATTGGTTATGATTGATCCTGGACATGGTGGAGAAGATCCAGGTGCAATTGGTGCGCAGGGCACTAAGGAAAAGCATATTGTTTTAGATATTGGTAAGCGGTTACGTGATTTAATTAACTCAAGTGATAATATGCAAGCGCAAATGACACGAACACAGGATATTTTTATTCCATTAGGCACTCGTGTTGCAATCGCTCGTAAGGCTAAAGCGGATATTTTTGTGTCAGTGCATGCTGATGCTTTTACTTCTCCAGCTGCGCGTGGTTCTTCTGTATTCGTATTGTCAGATAGTGGTGCAAGTAGTGCGTTTGCCAAATATATGGCAGTGAGTCAAAATAATTCTGATCTAATTGGTGGAATGTCGTTTCAAACTCGGGATAGTGCTGTTAGCCGTATTTTATTAGACATGACACAAAGTTTCACGATGCGTAAAAGTACTAAGTTAGCTCAAACTATCTTGGCTGAACTGAAACAAATTAATAAATTACATAATAATGGTATTGAACGAGCTGGATTTGCAGTATTAAAAGCTCCTGATATCCCCTCAATTTTGGTTGAATCGGCGTTTGTTTCAAATCCAATTGAAGAAAATTTACTGCGTACCGAAGAATTTCGGCAGAAAGTTGCACAACAGGTTTTTGATGGATTACAAAGTTATGCTAAGCAAAATTATAAATTAGCATGAGTAAGATAATTATTTTTAATAAGCCTTATGGGGTTATTTGTCAGTTTTCATCAAGTCCACCACATCCAACATTAAAAGAATATATACATTTAGCAGGGGTTTATCCTGCTGGGCGACTTGATACTGATAGCGAGGGATTGTTGATTCTTACCAATGATGGTAAATTACAATCTTTAATTAGTGAGCCTAAACATAAGAAATTTAAAACCTATTGGGTGCAGGTGGATGGAATTCCTAATGAACTACAATTGGATCAACTGCGTAGAGGAGTTGATCTAGGAGATTTTGTTAGTGCTATAGCTAAAGTTAAATTAATTGATGAGCCGTTTGATTTGTGGGAGCGCATTCCACCAATTCGAGTGCGTAAGAACTTACCAACTTCATGGCTGGAAATCTCAATCTGTGAAGGTAAAAATCGCCAAGTACGTCGAATGACGGCTAAAGTTGGTTTACCAACTTTACGGCTAATCCGAGCTAAGATTGGAAATGTAACGATGTGTGATTTAAAACCTGGTCAATGGCAAGAAATAAGTTATGCCGAATTTATTCAGAAATTAAACTAAACCAGCTATTATGGTGGTTTTGGCTTTTGTCTCGAGTAATTAATATTCATTTTGTTCAAAAACAGTTTGTGCCCGTCCAACAATTAGTGGATCAACTTGACCAATTTTAGTTAAATCTTTGTTGGTGTATGGAATCTTTTGTAAAATAAAGCGTAGTCCGTTAAGGCGTGCACGTTTTTTACAGTCTGACTTAATCACTGTCCATGGGGCATCTGCGGTATCGGTTGCGAAAAACATTGCTTCTTTGGCCTTAGTGTAGCTATCCCATTTATCAAGTGAGGCTAAATCTACTGGTGATAATTTCCACTGTTTTAATGGATGGACTTGACGTTCTTTAAAGCGGCGATGTTGTTCTTTTTGGCTAACTGAGAACCAAAATTTAATTAAATGAATGCCACTTTGTGTCAACATGCGTTCAAATTCAGGTGCTTGGCGCATAAATTCATTATATTGGCTATCTGTACAAAACCCCATGACACGTTCAACACCAGCACGGTTATACCATGAGCGATCAAATAAAACTATTTCACCTGCAGTGGGTAAATTCTGCACATAACGTTGAAAATACCATTGTCCGCGTTCTGTTTCAGTTGGCTTTTCTAATGCAATTACACGCGCACCACGTGGATTTAAATTTTCCATAAAGCGTTTGATTGTTCCGCCTTTGCCTGCTGCATCACGTCCTTCAAATAAAATTACAACTTTTTGACCTGTTTCTTTTACCCATGCTTGTAATTTCAGTAATTCAATTTGTAAATGATATTTTTGTTTCTCGTAGCTTTTACGTGACATTAAATTTAAGTAAGGGTAAGCACCTTTACGCCAGTCTTTAGCCAAAATTTCATCTGGGTTAAGTTTATTTTTGCGTAATTCGTTTTTATTGCTATTTTTTAAGACTAAATCGCGTACGGCTGCAACATCATCAGGTGAGAGACCATCTAAAATTGTTTCAATAGATTCTATTAAAGAATCTTTTTCTTTACTTTCATTGGTTAAGATATCGTTGATTGTGGCGAAAGTTGCTTCTTGTGATGATGACACCGATTTAGTTAGATTAAACTTTTCAATATCATTTAGGCTTTGCTTTGGAATGACGTCACCAGAGGATACTTTACGGGGTTTTTCGGTAATTTTTTCTGCAGTTTTATTTTTTAAGGTTAGATTCCTTGCTACTTGTTCCTGATTTGGCATGGTAACTTTATTTGTGTTTTTCATTTCTGCTCTTTCAATTATTGATTCTAATTTAAGAGAAGTATTTTAACATAAAACATGATTTTAGATAAGGTTATTCTGCATGAAGCTCAATAAAGTCATGGAGTTGCTATTAAATAGTCATGAGTAATTACCATTGCGAATAATTAAATTTTGCTGTCTTTTGTAAGGCTATCTCATTCTAAACTATGGATAATTATTTATTCTACAAATAAGTTGCAATAAAGGTGAACCGTTTTAAATCGGGTAGATTATAATTCAGCTTTGCCCAGTAAATTTTAAATAAGTTTATTGGTTTTGTCATGGGTAATATTATTTAGGAAAATCTATTTCCACGAGTGGGTTTTCCCTAGTAGGATTTATTTATATGAATGTGCGGGAGTGTATATGAAATTAGTTAATGTGTTTAAAACTCGGTTATTATCATTTTTTGACAATCGTTTTACGCGCCGTAGTCAATTTAAAGGTGATGCTAATTTACTCGATGAAAATTATCCAGTTGATGGTGGTTTAGCGCCTAAAACTATTACACAAAATTTAATTATGCATGCATATATGTCAAATGGTGAATCATTGCGGAATTTGGGTTCGGATATTGACGGTTTGACGCAAAAAGAAGTTGATGAGAAAATTGATAAATTTGGCTACAACGAAATTGATAAGCATGAAAGTTTAACGTGGTATACGCATCTTTGGCTAAGTTATAAAAATCCGTTTAACTTGCTGTTAACTATTTTGGCGGCGGTATCTTATTTGACTGATGATATTAAAGGTGCCGTAGTTATTGGTGGCATGGTATTAATTTCTACGGTGCTACGCTTTGTGCAAGAGCGCCGTTCTAATAATGCCGCTGATAAATTGAAAGCTATGGTAAGTACCACAGCAACGGTTATTCGGCATAGCGAAGAAGATGATGAAGATGATGAGCAGATAGCTGAACTTGAGAAACAAATTACCGCCTCAAATCCATTACAAATGGAAAATCGAATTGAAATGGCGATTAAAAATTTAGTGCCAGGAGACGTGATTACATTATCAGCGGGTGATATGGTGCCTGCTGACGTTAGAATCTTAAAGGCTAAGGATCTATTTGTTTCACAATCGGCGTTAACGGGGGAATCATTACCAGTCGAGAAATTTTCTACTCAAGGGCATGCTAATGTTATCGATGCTTTGGAATTAGAAAATATTGCCTATATGGGAACTAACATTGTGAGTGGTTCTGCCTTGGCGGTGGTTTTAACCACTGGACGTCATACTTTTTTTGGTTCGGTTGCGGATAAAATTGTCGCTCAAGATGTAGCTGAAACTTCATTTCAAAAAGGTGTTAATAAAGTTAGTTGGTTATTAATTTACTTTATGTTAATTATGTCGCCAATTGTGTTTATTATTAATGGTTTAAGCACTCATGCTTGGCGTGATGCGGCGTTATTTGCCTTATCGGTTGCGGTGGGATTAACTCCTGAAATGTTGCCGATGATTGTTACTTCGACCTTAGCTAAAGGCGCAGTATATATGTCACGGCGTAAAGTGATAGTGAAACGTCTTGATGCGATTCAAAATTTTGGTGCGATGGATATTTTATGTACTGATAAAACAGGAACCTTAACACAAGATAAAATTTGTTTAGAAAAGCATACCGATATTTTTGGCTGTGATTATGATGATGTTTTAGAATTTGCTTATCTAAATAGTTATTATCAAACTGGTTTAAAAAATTTACTTGATGTTGCCGTTTTAGAGCGTGGCAATTTTGGCGATATTCCGTTATTAGTTAAAAAATATAATAAAGTTGATGAAGTACCATTTGATTTTCAACGGCGTAGAATGTCAGTAGTAGTTGCAGAAAACGGTGGTGATAATGTCTTGATTTGTAAGGGTGCTGTTGAAGAAATGTTGCGTGCTTGTACGCATGCTGAACATAATAATGAAGTTATGCCTTTAAGCACAGAATTATTGGATAAATTAAGATCGGTGACGGCAGAATTAAACTCTGATGGATTAAGGGTGGTGGCTGTTGCCAAACGTGTTTATCCAAGCTCTAAGACAGTTTACTCAGTTGAAGATGAGCAAGAAATGATTTTGGTGGGTTATGTAGCATTTTTGGATCCACCAAAAGAAACGACGCGCCCAGCGATCGAAGCTTTAAATAAACTTGGCATTGAAGTTAAAATTTTAACTGGTGATAATGATTTGGTTACGGCTAAAGTCTGTCGTGAGGTTGGTTTAAATATCGAGGGAATGCTACTTGGTTCGGATGTGGATAAGTTATCTGATGAAGAGTTAGGCTTTATTGCTAAAGACACCACCGTATTTGCAAAATTAACCCCTGCACATAAAGAGCGGATTGTTATGGTCCTGCGTGAAGCTGGGCATGTAGTTGGCTTTATGGGCGATGGGATTAATGATGCGCCTGCTTTGCGTGCTGCGGATATTGGTATTTCAGTGGATACTGCAGTGGATATTTCTAAAGAAGCTGCGGACATTATTTTACTGGAAAAAAGCCTCATGGTGTTGGTGCAGGGCGTTGAAGAAGGGCGCAAAACTTTTGCGAATATGTTGAAATACATTAAAATGACTGCCAGTTCTAATTTTGGGAATGTTTTCTCGGTTTTGATTGCCTCGGCATTTATTCCATTTTTGCCAATGTTACCCGTGCAATTATTATTGCAAAATTTAATTTATGATATTTCGCAAACCGTAATTCCATTTGATAATGTTGATGCGGAGTTTATTGAAAAGCCACAACGTTGGGATCCAGCAGATTTGCGGCGTTTCATGATCTTCTTTGGTCCAATTAGCTCGATTTTTGATGTTCTAACTTTCTTTGTGATGTGGCATGTGTTTGGTGCGGATAGCTCGGCTCATCAGACTTTATTCCAAAGTGGATGGTTTGTTGAGGGGCTACTAACTCAAACTTTGATTGTACATATGATTCGTACTAAAAAAATTCCATTTATTCAAAGCACGGCGGCGTGGCCAATGTTATTGATGACAAGTTGCGCAGTTACCATTGGAATTGCATTACCAATGTCGCCGCTTGCTTCGATGATTGGTATGCAGGCATTACCAGCAGGATATTTTATATTTTTAGTTTTAGCGGTGGCTGGATATATGGTCTTGACTCAGTCATTAAAAGGTTTTTATGTGCGTAAATTTGGTTGGCAATAATTATTGCTCAGAAAATTAAAAAGTGGGTTATTAAAACCCACTTTTTTGTTTTTCATAGTTTATTAATTTTGCAGAATTAATGTTAACTGTTTAGTACGACGGTTAGTAGAATTTAGCCATTTGATTAAGTTTTATGGATTTAATTTTTGAACCCTGTCCTGCACAGCCAAATTCGTTGTAACGATCGATACAAATTTGTTTCGCAGCATCTTTAGCTACTTTTAAGTACTGTCGTGGATCAAAATGCTCTGGATTAGTTCCAAAGTAGCGACGGATTGCACCAGTCATTGCGAGGCGAATATCGGTGTCGATGTTAATTTTACGCACGCCATGCTTAATAGCAATTTGAATTTCTTCAACCGGCACACCATAAGTTTCTTTGAGATCACCACCAAACTCACGAATTACTGCTAACCAATCTTGTGGTACTGAGCTCGAGCCATGCATTACCAAATGCGTATTTGGGATCATTTGGTGGATTTGTTTTACACGTTCAATGGCTAAAATATCGCCAGTGGGTTTACGCGTAAATTTATAAGCACCATGTGATGTTCCGATTGCAATTGCGAGTGCATCTACACCAGTTGCATTTACAAAATCTTTGGCCTGAGCTGGATCAGTTAAAAGTTGTTCTTTTTCAAGTACACCATCAAAACCATGTCCATCTTCTTTATCACCTTGACCAGTTTCTAAAGAACCTAGGCAGCCTAATTCACCCTCAACTGATACGCCAACGGCATGAGCCATTTCACTAACTTTGCGTGTAGTTTCAACATTGTATTCATAGCTACTAGGTGTTTTACCATCGCTCATTAGTGAGCCATCCATCATTACAGATGAGAATCCTAATTGAATTGCTTGAAAGCAGGTACTTGGTGAAGCTCCATGGTCTAAGTGCATTACTACGGGAATCTCTGGATATTCAGCAATTGCACCTTCGATTAAATGTCGCAAAAATTGTTCACCAGCATATTTACGAGCACCAGCAGATGCTTGTAAAATTACAGGCGAATTAGTTGCTTGTGCTGCTTCCATGATCGCTTGAACTTGTTCCAAATTATTTACATTAAACGCAGGAACACCATAGGTAAATTCTGCCGCGTGATCTAAAACTTGACGTAGTGCTACTAAAGCCATGACAACTTGCTCCTATGAGTATTTTATTAATTTAGATGCTTCAATTTTCCACACAAATAACATTGCAAAAATTGAGAAGAAAGCAATATAGATTGCAGGTAACCATAAAATTGAGCTAACTTTAATTAAACTGAACAAAATTAATTGAGTTAAGCCTGCTACTATACCAAAAGATATATTATAGCTTAAACCGACACCTGAGTAGCGAACTTGTATCGGAAAAAAGCTTGCTGCTAGAACTGGTAATCTGCCACAAATAATACCAATGTAAAACAAAATCACATAATGGATTAGGACAATTTGGGGCAAATCTAATTGTGAATAATGGGTAAATAGGATAAAGTTAGTTAGATTAAAAGCTAAGATACTAAAAATTAGAAAAGTTCGACCAAATAAATGATGGTATTTACCAGCTAAGAGGGCACTTAGAATGAACACAATGATAGAGTAAGAATTGTATTTTAGGATCTGATCCAAAGGAAAATGATAATAAGTTGATAAAAAAACTGGCATAAAAAAGGTGTAAACAGCCAATGAACTAGCTAAAAAGGAGCCAAATGCAACCATTTGCCAAAGTGGAGTGCGAAAATTTTGTAAAATTTGTTGAAATGGAGTTTTAGGATGTTGTGCTAAAAAATGCTTATATTTTTCAAACTCAGGTGTTTCAAGTAGATTTTTGCGTAAAAAATAGCTGATGATGCCAAAAATTCCGCCGATAATAAAAGCAATTCGCCAAGCATCGATGCCAAAATTATGCTTGCCAAGCAAAAATGCTCCAAGCATGGATGCGAGAAAAAAACCAATATTAGTACCAGCAACTACAATATTGGTGTTCAGTGCTTTATTTTTCAAGTTGGATAGTTCATAAGCAAAGACAATTGAACCTGGTATTTCACCACCAATTGCGAGCCCTTGAATGCTACGTAATAAAACTAGGCTGATAGTTGCGGCAATTCCAATTTGCTGATAACTTGGTATAAGCCCAATCAAAAAAGTTGGTAATGCCATTAGTAGCACAGTATAGACAAAAATATTTTTCCGACCACGAGTATCACCAAAATGCGCAAAAAGTATTCCGCCAAGAGGGCGTAGTAAGGCACCAATTGCAAAAATTCCGAAAGTCGCAATAATATTGGCAATGCCGTCATGCACATGAATTAGGCTGGCACCAATGGCTTTGGCAAAGTAAATAAAAATGGCAAAGTCATAATATTCTAAAATTGCCCCAAGAGTGATGAGAGTAAATGATTTTTTCATCGTTGTATTCTTTTAAAATCTATAAGTTTATTTTGATGGATCTTGGTTACTAGATTACTCCTATTTGCTCAGGTGATGAAAATAGCGAAGAACATCAAATAAGTTTTGTGTACAGCCAGTAATTTATCAGAATAATGATATTATAGTTTACTTATCAATTTATAAGTATATAAGATGAACATTCTAAAATAGAATGTGGCAAATACATATGGGTGTTTTGACCCAACCCCTCAAAAGTGTAAAATCTTGGAACCATAATCCGGCAATTTGATTGCATTTGACGCTATTTGTAATTTTTCTTTAATCTTACTCATTCTTAATTCTACGTCTACTTCTGACACATTATCTGGCAAAAAGTACATTTTACTTACCCACAATCCAAGATCATGATTAGCTTCAACAT
>JACCDT010171924.1_pt1 | contig 22137 bp, 18 predicted proteins | sample 7446291 | NCBI WGS metagenome assembly JACCDT01 (sample SAMN15323446, study PRJNA562643) | freshwater metagenome | isolation source: river surface water | place: USA:Blue River Watershed | collected 2017-08-17 | reverse complement strand
TATCATTAATATGACGATTAATAATCATTGCCGCATATAATAATAATATTTTACTTTTTTTAATTAATATAATATAAATTATAAAAGAATTACATATATATATAAATATATATAAAGTTATTTATTATATAAATAATATAAATAATATAAATAATAACAATATTAATATGAATTCTCATAATATAACATTATCTAATTCTTCATTTGAATAATCTGAATCAGAAACATTACCAATGTCATCATAAAATATAAATGAAATGAAAGAAGAGTTGATACCTTCTTCGTCATAAACAAATGATATTTAAAATGACCCAAGTGTTTAGATAATAGTTAATGATTTGTATGAACCAACCAATGTAAAAAACATAGAAAAAATTTAAAAAAGTATTTATGATTTGACCTTTAAAGATATATAAAATTTAATAGAAAATAATTAATCTGATTTATATATGATAGTTATGACCATTATTTAAGTAATAGACGAAATAAAAAAACCAGGAATTTAACTATATCCTGTTTTAAATATTGCTGGTATTGTATCAGTATGGATTTCTAAAAATCTTTTAGTATTATATGCATTTCTTTATGATGATAAAACTGAAAATTTAGAAAAACATGCAATGCCAAAAAGAAGAAAATTCTTCATTTAAATTTTAAAATTGATTTAAATGGGTGCTATTAGTTCATTAGGAATATAACAAATAATTAAATCTAATTTTTAAAATGAAAACATATAAGAAAACAACGATTATTCATTATAATGAAATATATATAAATCATTTAATCATTTCATTTAATCATTTAATCATTTTTTTTACTTTATTCATTACTTATGCTTTATTAAGAACAACATATGCTAAAATAAGAACAATCCATACGCGTTTATACATTACAACTTTGTTATATACAACATTGTCCCATACATGCATAAAACGTTTGAAAAGAAATACTACAACAACAAGCATAAAAACATTTTTATTTGTTGTTGGTACTTTCATTTATTTCATTACAATCAGACCAACAAATAGTAATACAACCCATGATAAAATTTATTATTATGACATCATCATTTCAAATCCTTTTTTAACTTCTTCGGATTTTTTTTGATTTTTTGTATCAACAGGATTTACTTAATTCATTTTTAAAATTATTCTATTAATTTATATAATAAAATATTTTTTTATTTAATATTAATTAAAAATCTAAAATTGATTTTTTTATTTTAAAAAATTATTAATAAATATACAATACAATATATTGTAGAATATACAATACAAAAAAATGAATAAAATTCAATCGATAAATATGTTTAATAAAATTACCAAAATTTAAAGGCATTAATTATTAAAATAAATATTAAAAAAAAATTATAATTAATAATCTTAAAAAATGTAAAAACCAATTATTATATATTAATAAGATTAAACATTGATTTCAACTATAATTATGTTCTCATTTGTGGACACAATAATAAGTTTTTTCTTATATAATTTTTATGAAATTCATAAATGATTTTCACCCTCCACTATTTAAAATAATTCCACAATATGGAGTTGGTTTTTTACTATAATTTTCTTATTTATAAAATCCATTTTTCATAGCTTCTTACTTAATGAATTAAAATATTTTCCAGAATTTTGGAGTATGTGATATTTCGTCACATGCTTGATGTGATACTTCGTGCCATAATACATATGCAGTAGTATTAAAATCACTTAGTGTTCCATCACTATTTCTTAAACACATAAATATTTCATTTTTATTAATAGTATAACTTGTACTGCTTCCACCGTTTTCAGAAGCTTCACTTAATGAACCACTTTTATAATTATTTTTCAAAAATTTAACTTCTTCTTTATTTGGATAATCTTTTTCTAATATTTAAATTAATTCTAATACCATTTTATTAAATTCTCCTAATCTATCCGCAGCTTTTTGTTTATCGGGTAAGTTTAATACTAAATATTCATTATTATCAATATTACTTTTTACTAAAATAACTTCTTATTTTTATGTTTAAAAATAACTAAATATAAAATATAATACAATAGCAATAATAAACCATTCAAGTAATTATAATTCCATTATTTATATAAAAATTCTTGTTTTATATTGTATTTATATAATAAATCATTTTTATTAAAATTGAAAAAAAATACATATTTATTTATATAAGGAACTTTAATCATTATAGAGTATAAATATTATATATATAATAGTCATTTACCTGTTTTTGATATAAATATGGAAGATTCAAATTAACTTTATACTTATGAAACTTTTAAAAATTATGTTTAATAAAAACAATAAGAATAAGATTAAAAATTAAAATCATTATGGCATAGAAGTCCATAAAGTCCATAAAATTTATTATAATAATAAACAAATGACGAAGATATATATATTCAATGTTTAGATTGGTATTCATTAGATGCCAATTATAAAGATTAATATAGTAGAAATTTCTTAATAAAAGCTTTTGGTGTAGATAAATATGGAAAAAGTTATACTGTTAATATAACAGAATTTAATCCATATATTTTTATCAAACCACCATAAGATCTTAATAATGAACATGAATATGAAAAACTATTAAAAACAATAAGACATTATTTTAATAAAGAAAATAATGACTATTAATCTAAATCGGCACAATAAGTATTTAAAAACATTAAATCTGTTGAAGTTGTTAAAAAAAGAGATCTATTTTATTTTAATGGATTAAAAGAAGAATATTTTTTTAAATTTACTTTTAATACATTTCAACATCTGAAATAATTTAAATATTTTTTCTCAGGAAAAGACGAAAAATTAATTACAGAAATTGACGGTGGTGAAATTACCAACAAAGACTTTAAAGTTTATGAAGGTAACATTGAACCATAGTTAAGATTTATGCATTTAAAAAATATTGTTCCAAGTGGTTGGATTAAACTTCCAGCATTCAAATATTCATATGTTGGTGAATAAAAATATATTCGTTCAAAAACATCATTTGATATTAAAATTAATTATAATGATGTTTAACCATATTCAACTCATGATATGGCACCATTTTTGGTTGCTTCTTATGATATAGAATGTGTTAGTTTGGAAAATCGTTTCCCAATGGCAAAGAAAGACTGGGAAAAAATTATAAATGATTTTACAAATGCTGGACAAAATATTTTGAATTATATTAAAAATGAGTTATATAATCGCATGGATTAAGAATAAGGAATACTTCCTGATAATCAAATAGTTTAAACGGAAATATTTAAGGAAACATTGTTAGATGATATATTATATGCATTTGAACCATAGAATGATAAAAAACAAACAATAGGTGTTATATAAATTGATGATATTCACAGTAAATTTTAATCAATAGAAGATATATAAAATAAAATCATTGAATAATATTAAAAAATTCATAGTTATATTGTCGCTCTGTTATTAAATAAAGAAAAGAAACAAATTTATGAAACTAAACGAAGTTTTGTAAAATTTTTAAATAATACATTTCCTAAAACTATGTTTAGAGGTGATCCTTGTATATAAATAGGAACAACTTTACATATGTATGGATAATAAAAAGTTTAGGACAAATATATATTTACATTAGATACATGTAGTTAAGTTCCGGACACCATTGTATATGCGTTTAAAGATGAAAAAGACATGATATAATCCTGGTCATATTTTATGAAAATTATTGACGCGGATATTATTACAGGTTATAATATTATGGGTTTTGATTTCAAATATATTTATGAACGTTGTGAAGAAATAGGAATTCATTAAATTATTGACGAAAAAGATTATAAATAATCAATTCATAAAGTTATATACAATGAAGTCGTTGATAATCTAAATAAATTAAATTTAAATGATTTTTCATTATATTAACGTAAAGCATCAACAATTAAATCTAAAAATGATTGTGAATATGATGAATTCATGAGTGATGAAAAAAAATTTTAAAATAAGAGTGTATTTGAAATAGTTAAACATACATTAGCAAGTTCTGCTCTTGGAAGCAATGAATGGTATTATATACCATGTATAGGACGTGTTCATATGGATGTAATGAAAATAGTTTAAAAAGATTTTAAACTTGAAAGCTATAAATTAGATAATGTAGCTTTTCATTTTACAGGTGAAAGAAAAGATGATATTACACCTAAATAGATGAATGCGTTCTAATTTTAAACATGTGATAAGAGAGCATTGATTGCTAAATATTGTGTTTAAGATTGTGCATTATGTAATCACCTAATGATTAAATTGGAAATGATTACAAACAATATCGGTATGAGCAATGTATGCTAAGTACCAATTAGTTATTTGTTTCTTCGTGGTCAAAGTATTAAAATTTATAGTTTGGTTGCGGATATTTGTCGTAAATAAGGATATTTAATTAAAGATAAAAGTTATATTAAAGAAGATTCAGAAGACAAATACGAAGGAGCAATAGTATTTGAACCCAAAATAGGATTATACTTAGATACACCTGTAAGTGTATGTGATTATGGAAGTTTATATCCATCAAGTATGATAGCAGAAAATATATCTCATGATACTCTTATTAATAAGGAAGATGATATTCATAAATTTGAAAAAGAAGGATATAAAATTAACAAAGTTTGCTATGAAGTTAATGGAATACAAGAAACAAAACATTATGTGACACACAATAAAGACGGTGTTAAAATATAAGGTTTAATGCCTATTATTCTTCAAAAATTATTAAAAGAAAGAAAAAATACAAGAAAGAAGATTGGATATTAAACAATAACTCTCAATAATAATTAAAAATATACTGGTCTTTATTCTGTGAATAAAGATAAAACAACTTTTAATGTATATGATGTTGATGATAATAATCAAATTTTAGAAAATGAACCAATAGAAAATATTTAAGATAAAACTGATACTTTTAATGCATTTTAAAAAGGGATTTTAAATTCTCATTAACTTGCTTTAAAAGTATCGGCAAATAGTCTTTATGGATAATGTGGTTCTCGTTTTAGTCCAATAGGACTAATTGATTTGGCGGCAAGTACGACCGCTATTGGAAGATAAATGTTAATATATGCAAAAGAATTTGCTGAAAAACACTTTAATGCTACATGTGTTTATGGGGATAGTGTGTCTCCTGACACACCTATTTTAATTAAATACCCAGATGAAACTATAGATATAGTTCGTATGGATGAAGTCTAAGGAAAATGGGAACCTTATCCAAACTTTTTAAAAGAAGGTGAAGATAAGGAAAAAATAGAAATGCGAAAAAGTGGTATTTAAGTTTGGTCCTGTAATAAATGGACCCCAATAATAAAAATGATTAGGCACAAAACTTAAAAACAAATGTATCGTGTTTAAACACGATAAGGTATAGTTGATGTTACGGAAGACCATTCATTGGCAGACCATTAACATTAATCTATACGACCAGGAGAATGCAAAATTGGAGAAACCAAACTTTTACATGGATTTCCAACTGAATATCCAGAAAGGATTTTAAATCTCCCTGGATATCAATATGGTAATAAAGTTCCTGAAGAAATAAAAAAATGTTCTAAATGCGAAAAAGAATTACCATTAACAATGTTTTACAAAAGTATTATTACAATAAAAGATAATATTTAAAAATATACATCATAATGTAAACTATGTATTAAATAAAAATAATGTGAAACATAAAAACGAAATTATATTGATTAACTTATACGAGAAGTTAAATATTATAATATTCCAGAAAAACCTATTTCAGAAGAAGAGGCCTATGTAATGGGTGCTTTTTATGCAGACGGTTCTTGTGGAGAATATGAATGCCCATCTGGTCTGAAAAGAAGTTGGGCTATTAATAAACAGGATTTAACTCATTTGAATAAATGTAAAAAGTATCTTGAAAAAACAGAAGATAATAATATTGTATAATTTAAGATATTAAATACATTACAATCTTCATAAGTATATAAACTTGTTCCTACTGGAGAAGTTAGATATATGGTTTAAAAATATCGTCCTTTGTTTTATGATAAAGAAGGATACAAAAAGGTTCCAAAACAAATCCTAAATGCTCCTAAAAATATTTAATAATCATTTATGAATGGTTATCTTATGGGAGATGGATATAAAGATTTACTTAAAAAAGATATATATCATTTTTGCTCAAAAGGTAAACTTGGAGCATAAGGATTATATTATTTATGTAAATCTCTTGGAAGAGAAAACATTAATATAACTATATAAGAAAATAAAGAAAATATATATTTTATTAACTAATTATATGAAAATACAAAAATTACAGATTGGACATAAATTAAAAAAATGTTTAAAATTCCTTCACAAGGAATTGTATATGATATAGAAACATTAGAAGGTAAATTTAATGCAGGTGTTGGATAAATGACGATACATTAGACTGACAGTATATTTATTTCCTTCCCCGATCATATTAAACCAGAAATGAGTGATAAATAAAAACTTTAAACTTCTATTGATACTGCGATTTAATTAGAAAAAATGATTAAACCAACTATGAAAGAACCTTAAAATTTAGAATATGAAAAGACATTCTTTCCATTTATATCATTCGCCAAAAAGCGTTATGCTTCTGTCAAATATGAATTTGATATTAACAAGGGTAAGATTGATTGGATGGGTATTATTCTAACTAGAAGAGAAATTCCACAAGTATCAAAAAAAATATATAAAGGAATTTTAGATATAATTTTAAATTAATCTGATGTTGAAAAATCTTATAGAATTAATTAGGCAATCGATTATTTGTAAAAAGAATTAAATAAAATTATAAATGGAGAATATCCTATTGAAGATTTTATTTAAACAAAAACTCTTGCCGCTTCATATAAAAGCACAACAATTGCTCATTATGAATTAGTATAAAAAATTCGAAAGAGAAACCCGGGAGCAAATATATAAATTAATGATAGAATACCATTTGTATTTATTGTAACAGATAATCCAGAAGCTTTGGATAAAGACAGGATTGAAGATCCTGATTATATTTTAGAAAATAAATTATAAATTGATTATAAACATTATATTAAATAAATTATAGCACCACCAATATGTTAAATATTTGCCCTATCATTAGATGTAATATCATTTGAAGAGCAAGAATATTTTGGAGAATATCTACAAGACTATATTGAATATGAACGTTATAGAGAACCGGAAATCGATGATAGAAAAATGTAAGATAAAGTATAAGAAATTAAAGAACGAATTGTAATGAGAACACTTTTTGACCCATATTTATTAGATGAATATTATAATGGAACAACAATTTAATCATTAACAAATTATTAAAAGAGGGGTACAGTTAGACCATAAATTAAATTATCGTCTGAGGAAAAATAAAAATTCTTAGAAAGAGCACCAATATAACCTGAAAAGAAAAAAAAATTAATTAAAAAAGATAAAAAGAAAATTAATTAAGAACCATCGTCATCAACAAATGAATGATTTAATAATACAAATATATTAACTAAATACATTTTAAAAAAATATATTAATATTAAAAATTTTTAATTCATATTCAACGTTATTTATTTCTTAATTTTTTTAATCTATTAATTGAATCCTTGCGTTTATTATTTTCTTTTAATGGTTTTGTTTATTAACTCAGAATGTTTACATCATTTTTTGTATTTGGTTTTTTTTTTATACTTATTCTACGGGTGATGTTTAAGAAAGCATTTTTTATACTGCTTATATGTTCATTTATTCTTAAACTTTACTATTTTAAATATTATTGGCGGCATTTAGTGCTTAAACAACTTATTATTATACTTATTCTACGGGTGCTGTTTAAGAAAGCATTTTTTATACTGCTTATATGTTCATTTATTCTTAAACTTTACTATTTTAAATATTATTAACGGCATTTAGTGCTTAAACAACTTATTATTATACTTATTGGATATTTTAAGGTTATACATTTTTAGATTGAGGAGGGAATGGTAGCATAATAGTATTCAAACCGGTTTATTATACATTTTTATATTGAGGAGGGAATGGTAGCATAATAGTATTCAAACCGGTTTATTATACAGATACATTAATTGGGTTTTAAACAGGTTAAACTTATGGTTTTTAAATTAATAATACATTATCAATATTTTTTACTTGTTTTTATGTTTATGCTATTTTTAGATAAGCAATAAAATCTTCAATGTTTTTAACTTGTTATACATTTGATACAGTCATTTTATATGATGTTAATCCTGAAATTAATGAATCAACATTAATTTAAATATTTCCTTCCGCATCAACTCCTTCAAATGCTTCTAAAATTGGATTAACAATTTAAACATTTGCACCAACCGCACTGAGAGCAGCTTTGAAATAATTTTTAATTTTGTCTAATTTAACTGCGGCACTCATATTTTTTTCTTACATTGTTCTTTTAACAGTTTATACCATTTATACCATAGATTAGTCTTGTATTTTAGCATCTGGTGCTAAAATCATTAATGCAGAAGATAAATCTTATTAACTCAATATACCAGTTTAGCGATTAACTGTTTATGCCAATTCATATACTTGTTCTTCTGTAAGGGGAATTCCTGTTTTATTATCATATGTAATAACTTATATATTTTATTAACTGAGATCATCATTTGATAATTCTGGAACAGCAGATGCTGCATCTTGTGGATTTTCATAACTTGCAAAGTTTGTATTATTTAAACTATCATATACCATCAAAAATAAATGAGTACCAATTGGAACATTTTTCAAATATTTAATACATGCTTTTAATAGACATTTATAATGAATAACAAACATAACAAATTTAACCTTATCAACATTTACTCCTTTAATTTTCTTTTAGGTTTCTGATAAAGTTTTTTAGAATGGTTTAATATTAACACATTTAAATTCATCCACTGCTGTTTATACAGAACCTTTTCTGGGAAGTTAAATTTTTTCACCTGTAATCAATTTTGCCAATTCTGATGATGACATTTTAACCGATTTTAGTACATTTGCAGCAGAAGGATATTTTACAGTTAAATCTTATATTGATTTCATAAATATTTTAATAATATAACTTCTTGTATCACCTTAAAATTCTTTAATAGTTGAACCCATTTTCATATATTCACCGTTTTCATCAACTACAATAGTTTTTGTTGGAATATTGCTTTATGTTGAATATCCTTCAAAATTAGTTTTACTAAATGTTGGTAAAGTTTTAGTAAAATCTTATTATGATTAAGTTTAACTTTATTGTGGTTGTACGCCTGCTTATTGTTAAGTTTTTTTAAGAGTTTATTATAGTTTAATAGTTTATTGTAATTCTGCAACACTTGGAGGATTTATTGTGGCGTCTAATTCTTTTTCTTCGGGAGTTAATTCTCTTTCTCCACTTAAAACACCAACAACTTTCTTTGTAATAAATCTGGGTAAATCAGATTAATATGCTTATCGCCCAGATGCTGTTGTGGAAAGACCAGTAAAAAGCTTAATTAGTTCAACTGTGTCTTTTTTAAGTTAATCTACATTTTCTTTAAATTTTTTATCCATATCCATATAAACTTTAATTAGATACATATATTCAATAGTCATTTGAAACATAGTGTATTTGGCAGTTACTTGATTTTTATAAAATGATAATAGTTCTTCTGTTTTATCATTTTCAACACCTAGAAAATTTAATTGTTTTTATACAAGATTAATATTTTTTTTATATTCATTCATTAATTTATTTCTGGATGAGGGGTCAGTTGCGTCTTTTTGATTATCAACAAAATATTTAAAGGCTTTTAATGCTTTGATTTTTTAGTCTTCTGGGATTGTTGTATCGCGAGCAATAATTTTAGTCATAAAATCGTTTGCAATGGAACCTTTTTTACCAATTTTTACATCAGTTAAAGATTTAAGGTCATTCATTAAACCTTCACTTAGAACTCCCTTTGCTCTAACAATATCAGAAGGGTTGAAACTTGCGTCAGTAATAAATGCTTCAACTCTCTTTCCAAAACCTAATCTGGACCATAGTGATGAAAAAAAATCAGTAACAAAATTTCCACCTTCTAAATAAAGAACTTAATCTTGTCCTTGTACTTAGTCTTATAATTCAAGCACTTAGTCTTGTCCTTATACTTAGTCTTCTAATTCAAGCACTTAGTCTTGTCCTTATACTTAGTCTTATAATTCAAGCACTTAGTCTTGTCCTTATACTTAGTCTTATAAGTACAGAACTTAATCGTTTTACATTTACATATTTATAGAAATTTTTATTATTATAATTTTAATATAATAATATAAAAATTTTTTAAAATTATAATTTAATTAATATTGCCAAATATTAATCAATTTGTCATACTTTGTGTCAATTATTATTTTGTTTCACCTAAACGATTATAAATACCACTAATTGCGGTTTTAATAAGATTTTGTTATTGTTTATTTAGAGTTTATATATTTGGTTATACAATTGCGGCGACAGCAGAGTTAATTGAACTTTCAACAGTATCAACAACTGATACATATGAAACCATAGTTTTATAAAGAATAAATTAAGCATAAATATATTAGAATGTCATAATTTAAGAACTTACTGCTTGTTTCAAAATAGAACCAATTGCTAATTTAACTGCACGTTTTTTAACAGGGTCGTATTTCATTTTATTCATTAAGTTTTCAATTTCTATTAATTTTGTTTGATATACATTTGTAATTACTTCTTCAATATTTCCCAATGATGCCCATTTATGTGTTTACATGTATTGTTTAAGGAGACCCAGTTCTTTAAGTTTATTTTAATCCCCTTTAAACATAGTATCAGAAATCATATCATTAAAACGACGAACAACATCGGATTTATCACCTTTTCCTTACATTGATTTCATTAAATCATTAAAATATTTATTTACATCTTGATCATATTTAGCATATGATTCTTTAAGTTTTGTTGAACGATCAAGTTATTCTAAACGAGAAGTTTCGTTACTAATTTCATTAGATACAAAAGAAGTTGAACGCCCTGAATTTGTATATACAGCACTTCCTGGTAAAGTATTCCACATAACAGATGTATTTTTCATAGTTTGTCCAACTGGTCCTTAACCGGTATTAAATGCAAATGGTACATTTTATACTTTTGAATTAGAATTAGAAGTAGGTTTGGTATTGTTTGGTTTAATATATGGTTAAATATCCCTAAATGCAACAGTTTTTCCTGATTTTTTTACAGTATTATTGGGATTATGAATGATGCCTTTCATTGCGGGTACATTTGAAGACATAATTATTTTTGGAATATTTTCTTGCCCAGACATAATTTAAATAATATTTATATTTTTTATATATACAATCAAAAAAATTTTAATTTTAATTATTTAAATAAATTAAGGGTTTTATAAAATAGTAATCATTGTTTTTGTTATTATATTTTTTCAGATAATTTAATAAAAACATGCAAATAGTTCCAAATTGTTCTTTTATTATCATCACTCAATGTTGTCCATTTTGATTTGATTTTGTCAACGATTTACATTAACGAAATATCTTAATGTTCTTATTTTAAAATTTCCTCATAATTTTCATAATTTTCTTATAAAAAGAATTATTCATCTTCTGATTCAATTTTAGTTTTATATTTACTCAATACATGTTCTTCAAAAATATCATGAACAATTTTAGGTTTTACATTTTATATTACATTAAATCCAGATTTAACTAATTTTAAATCATTATCTTCTGGAAAAACTTTTATAACATCATTAATAAATTATTACACTTATTTATTAAAAATTTCATATAAATTAATATTGCTAATTGAAGTCGCCATTGTAATAATGATATTATTTATACTAAAATAATATTTTTTTTTGATTTTATATTAATTGTTGTATCTTTTTTATATAAATAAACGAATTAATAATTATTTTTTCAACTTCTTTTAACCGGTGGTCTTATTTCTTCAATATCTTTTGCTCTTTATTAAACCAATGCATCAATATCAATTCCAGATGTAGTTCTTTGTGAAAATTTATCAGATTATTTTGTCATATTTTAAGGATTATCATTTAGTGATTATGCACCTGTAATTGTTTTATCATCATCTTAACCAACAAAAGCAAAACTATGTTTAATTGGTTGCCCATTTGTTCCATTTTTGTCATCACCTATATATGAATATGTATCAGAAAATCCACCAGAATTTTCATTTAATTAAAATACTTCTGGTTCAACATTTTATTGTTAATTTTCACATATACTTTCTAAATATTTAAATACATCACCTCCTTCTAAAAAACTTCCATCAATAAACAAAATCGATGGAACAATTGAAATGAAATTTGGAAATTTATACCCATCTTCTAAAAGAATAATATTAAATGTATCACTTAATCCGTATTTATTAATAATTTCATATATCTTTGAACATTGAGTACATTATTAACTCATAAATAATATATTTTTATCCATATTTATAATAAAAAGTTTTATTGAATTTATTGAATATAAACTTAATATTTATTATTATTTTAACGAATATTGAAATTATATAAAGAAATGTTTATATATAATATTATAATAATTATAATAATTATCTGATTTTATATAAATTTATCTATAATTTTTATATAAAAAATCAACAAAAATGGCGTCATTTAATAAACCAAGTATTAAAAATATTAAAGAGGATAAAACCGATAATAGTATATAATTTACTATACAAGATATTGATTGTAGTTATGTTTCTGGTATAAGAAGACTTATATTAAGTTCTATTCCATTATGGGGAATATTGGGTTATCCACACGAATAAAGAACAATTAAATTTCATAAAAATACTTCAAAAGTAGATAATGAATAAATTTCAAAAACAATTTCTTTAATTCCTTTAAATATGACAGAAGAACAATTAGAAAAATGGAACCCAGAAGATTATGAATTTCATTTAGATGTTTAAAACAAATCAATTAAACAACTTACAATTACAAGTGAAAATATTAAAGTATATAATAAAAAAAATAAAAAATATGAAGAAGATAAAATTAAAAATTAAATATTTCCAATAAGTGAATATAGTAATGAAGGAATATTGATATTACATCTTAATCCAAATTATGAAGAACTTGAAAATGGAGAACATTTACATTTTACAGCATAACCAATAATTGGCAATGGTATTAAAAATGCATCATTTTAATAATAACGAGCATATTATAAAAACACATTAGATGAATCAAAAATTTAATAAAAAAGAAAAGAATTGGACGAAGAAATAAAACAAAATCTATAAAACAAAGATAAATTATTAAATAATTTTGAAACTTTATAAAAATATAGATATTATATAATGAATGAATACGAAGATGCAACAAGTTTTGATTTTACAATAGAATCATATTCAACTACATTAAAACCATAATATTTTATGAAAAAAGGATTAGAATTATTATATAATTTGGTTGATAATGCATTAAATACTTTTGAATATTAGATTGAAAATTCCAAAAAAATAAAAGTAATATCAGAACAAGAAACAACATATACATTACCAAATATTATCTAAAAACATTTGGTATAAAAATATATTAGACCATAAAAATCAATTAGTATTTTAAAAGGTAATAAATTAAATTATACAGGATTACATATTGTATATTAATTAGAACATTTTATGGTTTAAGATTATATTTTTGAAAATGATATTAATCAAGAAGAGTTTGTATAATTTATTACAGACGAATTGGATGATATTAAAAAATTAATTTTAAATTTATAAAATATGTGGGAAAAAATATCTTCTTGATTAAACATAATAATTATTTTAAAAATTTTTTAATATTATAATTATAATTTATAATATAAAATTAAAAAGTATAATAAATATTTCATCATATAATGACAGAAACAGATTTTATTATTGATGATCTTCTGATTGGAGTTGAACAAGAATAAACCATTCTTGAACAAGAAGTAAAACAAGATGCGTTTCCAGAAATAGAAAAACTTAAAATAAATTTAGAAGATTTAATTACTGAAAAAAGTAGAGTCAGTAAAGATTTTCTAATCAATATGATGGTTGAATCTTATATGTAATCAAAGTATGATAGTTCAGATATAAACAATAATAGTGAATTATAACATATTGGTAATATTAATATATTAAAATAAATTAATTAAAATATTTTTCAAAATGGTCACTATGCCCCTATTGTTGAATTAGATAAATATGTATTCACAGAAACATTAGCAGATCCAATACCTAAATAATTTGAAAAAGATGATATCATTTAAAGAAGTTATAAATAATGGTTTAGTGACTTTTCAAATTTATTTAACAATAGACAAAATTTATCACCCGCTGATTTGAAAAAAGAATTTTATAAATTATTTTAAAATTATTCATATCCTAATTCAAAAAATAATAAAGATATAACTCCGACACTTTTGAATTAAAATGTATTTTATAAAAATGATAATAGTTTAATTAGAGTGCTTGGTTAAGTATATGATGATAAGAAAAAACTTCTTTTTAATGCTGGATAATAATTATTCATTGATGGATTTTATAAAATGTCATACGATACAGTTGATTCTCCTGAATTATATTCTTTTAAAACAGAAGATTATATTTCATATTTGAAATCACTAAAATCTAATTAAGATATTCAATGTTTTTATAATGGCGGTATTGAATATTTTAGAGTATCAAAAACATCTGATAAAGAAATAACATTAGAATATAAATAAAATACAGAAACATAAATCACTTTAAATTTAAAGGGTGAATAATAATTTGAATGTTTCCCAGTATATAAAGACTTTGACTATGGAAAATTATTTTGTAAAAATACAGAAATCAAAATCATTAATGATAATTATATACCATTAAAGAATTTTTATAATATTTTTATTCCAGATTATGTTTAAATGATATATATTATTTTTTCAAAACATTAACCCAATAGTATTGAAGAATTTTTATTATATACATATTAATATTAAATTTATTTGGATTAATCTGATGCCAATTATGAACAAATCCCCCTATTAAAATTATTATTATCATAAATAAATAAAAGTGAAGATAAAACATAAAAAAAATAAGATAAAGATAAAAGTCCGATCAAAGATTTTGCTGAAAATTTTAAATTCTTATACGACAGAGAAATAACACAATATGATAAATATATTCAAATAAATATTGATGAAATAATTAAGAATTATAAAACTTAGTTATTAAAAATATAATAATCAAAATTACCAAAAACTATTGAAGGAAAATATCCAGAATTACCAGAAAAAATTTTACCAAAGAACGAAGATTAAAAGAAACCAAATGTTAATTCTTTTGGAGGATTTTAAATGTTTTACAATGAAGAAAAATAATAATACAATATATCTAATTATATTGATACATTAATCAATACTGTTCCCAAATAAGATTATAATAATTTTAATGAAGGATTAATGATGCTTAAAAAATTAGTATCACAATCTAAGTAATAAATGGAATCAATTGTTTAACATATTATAGACTAAGATTAATTTTAAACATATCTTGATAAAAGAAATACTTCTGATAGTGAAATTATGTAACGATAATAGTAATCTAAATAATATAATTTTAATGAAATATTGGACCCAAATTTAGAATACGAATAATTAATATAAAATAATATGGAAGGTATTGCGGGAGACACTGCTCCATATGGTTCTCTTGAAAATTCAATTAAAAGATCTAATGACATGGAATATTAAAAATTATAAGTAAAATATGTAAAATATATATAACAATTTAATGCGTTGGAAAACAGTTTTGGTATTGAATTTAATAATAATGATATTGATATGATATTATAATTTGTTTCCAAAAATAAGACAGCGTAAGATATTACTTTAACTATTGAAAAAAATAAAGAAAAAATGACAAAATTATATAAAAAGAAATCAGCAAAAGAATAAGAATTATTAAAAGAATTATTAATATCTGTCAAAAAATTATAATTATAATATGATTATTAAAATATTATATAAATGGGTTCATATATGGGATTATTATATTACTATAAATATTAATATTTTACATCAATTAATGTTTAATAAAATATTTCAAAATATTTTACATTATAATAATAAACTTCTTAATTAAAATTTAAATAATAATCATTTTAAAAATTCTTATCATTTTTGATATACAATGTATTTGAATAATATAATTAATATATATAATCTCTCGAATAAGAATAAATTTATAAAGATTTGATTTTTTATTAAAAAATACAATCTTCTATGATTAAAAATATTATTTAAAGAGCATTATAATACGAAAAGAAAAAATAACTTTTGAGTTAAGATAATGTAATTTTATCATTTCCAGGTTTCTTACCATTATTAAAACTCAATGCTAAAATTATTAAAGAAAATGAATAATTATTACCAATAATATAATTATAATATTTATATAATTAACAAATTTAATAACTTTAATATGGTATTATTTAACATAAATTAATACAAAATACTATTAATTTTAATAATTATTTTCAAAATAATATCAATATTCAATAACTTTAAAATAAATACATTTAAAACCAAAATATTTTCAAATAAATATTTTTCTAATCTTTAACTTTATAATATTTAGTAAATACAGAATATAATGAAATCAAAATTACACAAGACACAATAAAATAATAAAATGCAAAATTTGTAAAGATAATATACAATTAACCTCAAATAAAAAATTTAAATAAGAAAGAATTAACATATACAACATAATAATTAGATTAATAATTATAAACAGTATAACAATATAAAAATATTTATGAAACATTTTTCTTATAAAATTCAATATTAAATAAATAACAAATAGATATTTTGTTTGAAAATTTAATATCATATAACAATAATTATAATGTCAAACAATTTGTAAGTTAAAAAATTCCATATTATATTGGTAGAATAAATCATTAAATTATTAGAAATGAATCAAACTAAATTTATATTAGAGATAAAACATTTTCAGTTTAAACAAAATAAATGATTAATGTATTATAAGAATAAGAACCAATTAATAAATTTTTAATAGCAAACAAGGAAATATTGACAAAAAATACATAAAATAGTCAAGTTTATGATACAAAATATATCAAAATGATAAGAAATTATAAAATATCTTAATATAATTAACAAAGTATGGAATCATTACTATACATATTAAACATTTTAATTTAAATTATCAATTAACCTATATTACAAGATAAATAAAATAAAGATACAAATGAACCAGTTTATTAAGATATTTTATCTTTAAAACCTAAATTATAATCAAGTAAAATTCATGGTTAATTTATATTATTTGTTTTATCAAATCTAAATTAATATTTACAAAATAATAATGATAAGGGATTATAGGAATACAGAAATCAATAAGTTGAATCTGCGAGAGCTGAAAAAATGAAAGCTTATTAAAATATTCCAAAAGAACAACAAATGATATTAAATAAAATGATTGAATTAGGTATGACTACAATTGATGACATTGTGTATCAGTATAAAGATACAAATATTGATAATTCAGATAAAGGAGATTTTGATATTGAAAAAGAATATCAATAACAAAAAGAAACACATAAAAACCCAGATGATTAACATAAATCATACATTGATGATTAAGATTAATAACCAGAAGAAGAAAATGAATTACCTGATGTTGATTATGAAGAAGAAGATATTGGAGAAATATATGAAGATTATTCTAATGATATTGATTGATATTTTATTGTGATTAATGTAATTGTTAAATTGATAGAGATATTAATGGAGCAATTAATATATGTTTAAGAACTTTTGGTAACATATGAAAACTAAAAAAATATGGGTATAGATCAATTTCCCTTAAAAAACCAAAATTTCAATTAATTTGATTTATTTGAAATATTGAAGTTTATTGATCTGTAGATATTCAATCATTAATGATTAATCATTAATCATCAATAATCATAACAGCTTTTATAAAATGTTATAGATTAAAAGAAAAATCTTCTTGTTAAATATTGTTAAAATTTGTATCATAATTATCAGCAGGATTTTTAGTTAAATTAATATTTTAAACTATAACAAATTTTTTTTATTATAATTATAAATTTACAATGTATTCTTTATATGACGAAGAATTTACAAACAATAATTAAAAAGAATATAAATCATTTATATTTAATTGTGAATCACATAATGGACATTTTTTTTCTTAAATGTTTTAATTTTAAAAATTATCAATCAACCAATTAAAAATACAATCATAGTGATAATAATGACCACACCGTGTTTTCACTATTTTATTTTATATATTTTCTAATATATTTTCTTTAAAATATATTTGTTCAGATTATTCATTGTTTTTATTATAAGATAAAGAATCAAAATCAATTTACATATTGTCATTTGAATCATCATATTCTTAACCTTTTTATTAAATTAATAATTTTTTCATATTTTTTTAGTTCTTTTTGAATTCAATGTTTTCAAGATAATTATCTTTTTAATGATAATTTTAACAAATACAACATAAATATTTTTATTCTATTTATTCTTAAATATTTTTTTCATTTTCATTTTCATTTTCATTTTCATTTTCATTTTTTATATCAATTATAGTATCATTGTTTTAACATTAATTTATATTTGATTATGAAGAAATTTCACCTTCTTCTAACATAAATTATTCTATATTATCACATTCAATAGTTATAATATCATTTTCTAAATCACATTATGTAACTTATTTTTCTTTTTATTATTTTTTCATTTTTTCTATTTCTGATTATATATCTAATTATTTAAATGGTCCTTTGTCTGATAAATTTTTTTTAATTTCTATTAATATAACAGGGTGTTCTCTTGATATTTCTTCATTTAATAGTCTTTTTTATTGTTTAATAAATAATTCATTTTGTATTATATCCTAATAACTTTCTTTACATGAATCTTCTAAATATAAATATAATATTCCCTATTATATCAAAAATCTATAATCAATACGAAATTAATATTTAAAATATAATTCATAATGTGGTTTATTTTTAAAATATAAAATAAAATCTTATGGATTTATATATTAAATCAGATAATTCATTTTAATAAAAATTATTCTATATTATACATCTAAAGAAATTAAATATAAACAATATTTATTATGAAATTATTTTAATTTCTTATATAAAAATTAAAATTAAAATAATTTTAAAAAAATGGATACAAATATAATAATTTTATATTTATTGATTATGTTTATAATTATTTAATCAAAACCGGCACTATTATTTACAAAAAATGGGGACTTGCGACACTTTGGAGTATCAAAGATTAACAACGAAACACCCATTGATTTACTTATAACTGTTTTTATTGTTTGTGTTTTTATTGTATTTTTTGTAAATCTTACTAAATTATACTTTTAAAAATGAATATTTTTTAAATATTTTTTAAATATGTTTTTAATATTTTTTTAAATATATTTTTAAATATTAAAAAAAAACGAGTTTTTTTATAAAAAACAAAAAAATAAAAAAATGAATAATGTTATATAAAAAAATTTAGATGTTATGAAATTATTAAAAGATTACGAATAACATTAAACGGATGATTAATATTATAATAAATTTATGATTTATTAATAAAACAAATTAAAATAACCAGAACTGTATATTATTGAAAATAATATAGTATATGAAAAAATATTAAATAAAAAAACAAAAAACAATAAAGAAAATAACTCAAAATTGTAATCATAAAAAGAATTTTTTGTATATTAAAATTACGACGATTTGACAGAATTAAAACAATACTGTAATATAATTTTAGATAATTTATTTACAGAATTAATGAAAGATTGTTTTAATAAAGAAATTTAAAAATAAATTTTACAATACAAAAACATTGTTAATAACATTATTAATTTTGATTATTATATTAATGAAAAAATTTATATCGATTAACAACAAAAGTTAGAAAATGAATACAAATAAACAAAAGAATAAGTGTAATAAGTTAATATATAAATTTCATAAAATTCTAATTAAAAATAATTATAATCATTATTTGATTAATATTCATAACTATAATAATAACTATAAACAATTAATGATCAATTAACAATTTTAAAATAAGAAATTGTTAATAAAATATTTATTTCAAAGGAAATAAAAGATAAAATAATGAAAGGAGGTTACCCATTATAATGTAATGAAATTTTAGTTAAAATAGGTTAAGATTATGAAAACATAGTTAAAATGGATTATTACAATGATGTTTAAAAACATTAAAGTGATGAAATTAAAAATTTAGAAAGTTTATCATAAAGTAATTCAAGTTTAAATTCCAGTTAAAAAATATTACAAAAAGGTGGTAAAAGAAAAAGCAAATCAACAAGTATATATTCAACAGATGAATCATTTAGATCATAATCAAGTATATAATAACATCATCAATAAGAATAATAAGAATAATATGATGAATATTATAAAAATAAATAATTATTTAATTAATAAATTTTATAACAAGGTATTATGACAAAAGAATAATTAAGTAAATAAAAATTAAAGCAGGGTTCATTTAAAAAATTTATTAATAATATATTAAATATTAATTAATAAAATTGAACAAATCTTATTTTACAATCAAAAATAATTTTTATATTTTTAATAATAAAATTAAGATAATGTCTATATAACAAGGATAAGAAGGATAATCAGAATATTTATATGATACAATCAATGTAAATAATTTTAAATATTTTATAAATGTTATAAATAAGAAAGCAGTAAATGAAGTAATTAAATAACTTAAAAATGAATAATTAATTAAAGAAAAATTAAATAAATATATTGTTAATTAAGATGCATCACTTGTAAATGCATTTTCATCTAAATAAATATTTGAAAAAGATGAATTTTAAAAGGGGTTGGTTCCATATATTGAATAAATTAGTTAATCAATAATGACATAAAAATAATATGAAAAAGTCTAAAACTTATTTAAATAAGTTTTGGATAATCCTTAAATTAAAAGTTCTATTGAAAATTACAATAATTCAAAAAATGCATTGATGAGAACTTTGGAATCTATATTTGTAGATGATATTGTTAAACTTGTTAGATAAAAAGTATAAATGCCATAGGACAAACCAATTGATAGTTCTGTAAAATTTATTTTAGAAAAACCATTAGATATTGAATCAATATAAAAAAAACCATTATATGATAGAATAATGAGTATTTTACGACTAAAATCTTCAAAAAATCAACCATATTAATCATATTATGGCACCTTGAAACAAGAATATTAATTAACTAATTAAATTTAATAATAATAAAAAAACCTTTTTGATTTATCAAGTAAAAATAAAACATAAGGTGAAAAAATTATTGATTAAATTGAAAAAATGAATATGACAACAAGTATAATAAAAAATGATCCTAAAATGAAATTATTGGGAGAACACCAAAACGCATTAGATAAAATGTCCAAAACTTTAAGAGGTTTTATTGATTATGATAAAGATATTAGTTTATATTCATAATCTTCATTATCATTATATCCACATAATTTAGTTAAAGATTAAAAAAATAATCCAAGATTAATGGATCCATAATATATAAAAAATTTAGAAAAATTATATGAATAATGAGTAAATATTATTTTATTATTTATATAATTTTAATTACTAAAAAATAAATTATCATATTTAAAATATTAAAAAAATATGTTTTAGTAATTAAAAATACATTAATATATTAATACAAAAGTTTTAATTATTAGTTTCGTTACTGGTCTTTTATATATAAAATATATAAGAAAAAGAGATTAAAAGATAGTATATAAAATGCCAAATATAAATAAAAACAATAATAATGTAATATATTTGTCAGATGATGATAAATTTTATAAAATAGACACAGTTGAAACTTCTTGTTCAACCGAAGAAAATAAATATTAAATTATTTAATAATGAATGAAATATGCACAATTTAATTAAATTTTTATAAAAATATAAAATATAAAATATAAAATATATTTAAAAAGACTAATATAATTTAAAATTATTTATTGAATTAATATGGCAACAAAAAATTAAATGTTTATTGATAGTCCAAC
>JACCDT011207708.1_pt1 | contig 22142 bp, 18 predicted proteins | sample 7446291 | NCBI WGS metagenome assembly JACCDT01 (sample SAMN15323446, study PRJNA562643) | freshwater metagenome | isolation source: river surface water | place: USA:Blue River Watershed | collected 2017-08-17 | reverse complement strand
TGGCTTCAATCACCGCGCCCAAACGTTTGGCAGTGGCAATGGCCTGTAAGCCCGCCACGCCCACGCCGAGGATGACAACGCGGGCGGCCTTGACCGTACCCGCTGCCGTCATCAACATCGGGAAGAAGCGTTGGTACTTGTCTGCGGCCAACATGACGGCTTTGTAGCCCGCAATGTTGGCTTGGCTTGACAGCACGTCCATGCTTTGCGCGCGTGTGGTGCGTGGGGCAGCTTCTAGCGCAAAACCCGTTGCACCCGCTGTGGCTAAGCGCTGCAAACCTTCGGCATTGAAAGGCTCCAGCATGCCGACCACTGTGCTGCCTGATTTGATGTGTGATGCTTCGGCCGCCTCTGGGGCGCGCACCTTCAGCACCAAGTCAGAGCCCCAAGCAGTAGCGGCATCCACCAGCGTGACGCCCGCCGCTGCATATGCCTCATCAGGCACGCTGGCGCTAGCGCCTGCGCCCACTTGAACTCGCACGGTATGGCCTTGAGCGATTAACTTCTTGGCCGTTTCTGGCGTGACGGCCACGCGAGATTCACCGGCAGCCGTTTCAGCAGGCACACCGATGCTCAGTGATTTTTTATTTTCCATTAGCAATAACCTAGGTAACACGGCCACATGTTATTACATCAGCCGTTACTTATAAAACAGCCTGTAGTATGCGTTCAAGGTGCAGCCAAGGTCAACCCATGCGATTGAAAAATCTTCAACAATTCGCCGCTTTGGCGCAAGGCAACCAATGCGTTATCTAAAGCTGTTGCCAGCTCTTTGTTGTCTGCTTTCACCGCCAATCCCAAAGGCCAACCCGCAGGCATCACACCAGGCAGCGATACCGAGGACAAACCCCAGTTTCCCTTGTCAGATGCGGCGTGCACAGCAGATTCAGCCTGTGCACGGCTCACAAATGCAGCTTCAAATTGCCCTGATGTGACCATCTTGGCGGCATCCACACCGTCTTTAAATATAGAGATCTTGTCGCGGAGCAAACCACCTCTGTAGCCCATCAAAGCACTGGCTGCACCACTGCCTTTTTCCACAGCTATCGTTTTCCCTTGCAGGTCCTCAGGGTTGTCAACACGGGCCACTTTGGTGGTGTTGTGAAGCACCACTAAGTGTTCACGCACGTACGGACCAAATATCAGCACTTGCTTGTTTTCGTTCATCAAGTAACGGTCAACTGGGACATGAATCATCACATCCGCAGGTCCATAACCCAGGTAGTGACCTTTCCACACCATGTTGCGCAAATCGTCATTCATGTTCTCACCCGCATCAAAGGGCAACAAGGCGAGTTGCAAATTGAGCTTGGCTGCCAAGGCTTTGGCCAATGACACGTCCACACCCTGCATGTCGGAGATAGGGCCACTGGAGTAAGGCGCATTGTCTTTGTACACCGCCACTTTCAATACACCCCGAGTTTTGATCTTCTCCATGGCGCTGGGCTCTTGCGCGAAGGCCAAACCAGAAATGGCCAGCAGAGCGGTCGCAGTCGCGAGCAAATGGCGACGAGACAGGCCCGTGGGTTGATTCTTAAATGACGATTTCACAATTGCTCTCCTTAACGCTCGCGGCGTGTTTCAAGGTAAGTCTTGATCGACCAAATGGCTTCTTGTGAGAGTGTGCCCTCAAATGGAGGCATGTAAACACGACCGTCACGCGTACGTCCACGACGAACCGTGGCTACGTAGTACTCGCTAATTTCTTGGTAGCACGCGTTCTTTTTAGCTGCATCTGCAAGATCGGCGCAATCGTTGTCGATTTTTCGCAGGTCTGGCGAGATACCGCCAGAAATGGCTTCCAAGCCGTGGCAGCGTGCACAATTTTGGTTGTATGCCGATGTACCAATTCGCAACGCTTCTTTGTTTGCTGCCCCCGTGGAATAGGGGTTGTTGTCCAACCACTTAGCACCCAGCTGCGGCAAGGTCGATGTATCGACCGACTGCGGCACCACATCACCATGCGCAAAACATGACTGACTGGCAAACGCCACCATCAAAGCGAAAAGACTTCCTACCCATGGACGAATGATTTGTGTTCTGGCGATTGACATAACTTGCTTGACCTCTGGTTTTCAAAATTGAATGACAAACAAGATAAAGCAAATAACAAGCCATTAAAACCAGCCTAGTTGTGTTCCATATTGGGACAGTTATTTTGAGCCCCTTAGGGAAACATCTATCCTTCTCGGCAAAGCGCCACGCAGACAATATTTGTATGGAGATGTAGGCGCACTCGAAACTTTACGGATATTTAAATGATGAATTCCAATCAACCGTCGCCCCGTGGAGTCTTGAACGCTTATTCACAAGGTGCCACTTACAACAGCCCTGAACACTCAGCCATCATCAGCTCATCTCAAGAGCGATCGCGTGGCTTTGGTTTAACCAGCGAACAAGACCCTGACTACAGCGGCACGGCTTCGCGCGTTGTCAGCACGCTGCTGGAAGAAAACCATTTTTTGTACCAACACGCAGCACCCGTAATGGAAACGCTCTATGAGCAAATCGCCAATACGCATAGCATGGTGCTGCTCACCACACGCACAGGCACGATTCTTCATTCGCTAGGAGATACCGACTTTCTTGAGAAGGCTTCAAAGATTGCATTGGCACCGGGTGTGGATTGGTCTGAAAAAAGCAAAGGCACCAACGCCATTGGTACAGCACTGGCAGAAGGCCAACCACTCGTTGTTCACGGCAGTCAGCACTATTTGCAGTCCAACCAATTTCTCACATGCTCGTGTACGCCCATCCTTGATCCGCATGGCGATGTGATTGGCGCACTCGACGTCACGGGCGACTATCGTAGCTACCACCAACACACCATGGCGCTCGCACGCATGTCGGCACAGATGATTGAAAACCACATGTTTGCCGATGTGTTTCCGACGGAGATACGCATCCACTTTCATGCACGCCCCGAATTCATTGGCACGATCGTGGAAGGCATTGCGGTCTTCACCACCGACGGCCGCTTTTTGTCTGCAAACCGCAGTGCACAGTTTCAGTTTGGCATGTCCATCAACTCCCTGCGGGCACACACGTTCTCTTCACTCTTTGGCATTGGCATCTCGCAGTTTTTTGACCATGCCCGCTCCGCCAACGGTCAATACTTCCGCTTGTGCCTGCACGATGGCGTGAGCGTGTGTTGCAAGAGTGAACTCAAATTCAACAACGCCACATCACATTTGGCACACCTGAATGTTGATTTGAAACAGGCTAGCTCTGTATATAAAAAACGCAAAGAAGAAAAGATTCCCTTGTCTAGCTTGCGTTACCTAGACACTGGCGATCCGCAGGTGGCATCGGTCATCCAAAAATTGCGCATCATCCAAGGTCGCGACATTCCGATCATGATCTTGGGCGAAACTGGCACGGGCAAAGACCTGCTGGCACAAGCCATTCATAACGACTCCACACGTAGTCACAAAAACTTTGTGTCAGTGAACTGTGCGTCTATCCCAGAAAATCTGATTGAGTCTGAGCTCTTTGGCTACGAAGAAGGTGCCTTCACTGGTGCGAAACGCAAAGGCTCCACCGGCAAGATTTTGTTTGCCAATGAAGGCACGCTGTTTTTAGACGAAATTGGCGACATGCCGCTGCATCTGCAAGCCCGCCTGCTTCGCGTGCTGCAAGAGCGCAAAGTCAACCCGCTAGGCTCTGGCCGCGAGGTAGACGTGGACATTACCGTCATTTGCGCCACCAACAAAAACCTGAAAGACATGATTGCCAATGGCACGTTCAGGGAAGATTTGTATTACCGCCTCAACGGCCTTGTTGTCAAACTACCCGCTTTGCGTGACCGCAAAGATTTAGAAATAGTAGCGAAGAAAATTTTGGCCAGCGTCTGCTCCGCAGAAAAACGAGTGGGTATCTCGCCAGAGGTGATGGATGTGTTCCACCGCTACACATGGCCCGGCAATTTCCGACAGCTTTACAACTTACTGCGCACAGCAGTGGTGATGGCGGAATGTGACAACGACATTCAGATGAACCACATGCCGGATGACTTTTTGTCTGAAGTTCAACAACTCGCACCTGCACAAAAATTGCCAGATGCACCTATGACATCGCCCGTGCTAGCGCAAGCTGCCATGCCCATGTTTGAGGCTCGCACCAGCGAAGCCTTCAACCTTGAGAACGTGGCCATCGACGCGATTGCACAAGCACTGCGCACCGCCAAGGGCAATGTGTCTGCCGCAGCTAAATTGTTGGGCGTTTCTCGCAACACGATTTATCGCAAAAAACACTTACTGCCCAACGAGACTTGGAGCTGAGTCAAAGTATTTGACCCAAACGCTTAGTTAATTGAGATCAGCCTCAACAAGCTTTTCGATCGAACTCCACTCATCATCCGTGAAGAGCCTTGACCGCGTGAGAAAGCCCTTACCTGTTGTGCTTTCGAGAGAAAAATTACCACCTTGCCCATCTATCACGTCGATGATGAGCTGGGTATGCTTCCAATAGTCGTATTGAGATTTGCTGATGTAGAACGGCACGCCGCCGATCTCGCCAAGCTTGATGTCTTGAGCACCAATCATGATCTCATTAGGAAGAAAACAATTTGGTGCACTGCCATCACAGCAGCCCCCCGACTGATGAAACAGCATGTCCCCATGCTCCGCTTTGAGCTGCGCAATCAAGGCCAGCGTTGTCTCTGTGGCCACCACACGTTCAACCATGTTTTGCTCCGTTCGATTAAATCATCAAGCGAGATCTTGCTTTACAAGATGTTCGATTTGCGCCCACTCATCATCCGTAAACAGTCTAGATCGTGTGTGAAAAGCTTTGCCTGTATTTCCCTCAAGCGAAAAGGTGCCACCCGTGCCTTCAATCACATCCAAAATCAGTTGCGTATGTTTCCAATACTCGTATTGCAGTTTGCCAATGTAAAAAGGCACGCCACCAACGTCCCCGAGGTTCACGTCATAAGGACCAATCGTGAGATCGGATGGAAGATAACAGTTGGCGGCACTGTTGTCGCAGCAGCCACCTGACTGATGAAACAGAACCTCTCCATGTTGAGACTTCATCTCTTCAATAAGAGCCAAAGCCTCTGGCGTAGCGACGACACGTTCAACCATGACATGCTCCTTGCAAGAAAAAAATGGGGCGAATTGCTTCGCCCCTATTTTCAGTACTGTTGACGAATTACAAATTAGAAGAAACCCAATTTGCTTTCGCTGTAGCTGACCAACAAGTTCTTGGTTTGTTGGTAGTGGTCGAGCATTACCTTGTGTGTCTCACGGCCAATGCCTGACTCTTTGTAGCCGCCGAACGCCGCATGCGCTGGGTAAGCGTGATAGCAATTGGTCCACACGCGACCTGCTTTGATGGCGCGACCCATGCGGTAGGCCACGTTGCCATTGCGGCTCCACACACCAGCACCCAAACCGTAGAGTGTGTCGTTGGCGATGGCCAAGGCTTCGGCTTCGTCTTTGAAGGTCGTCACAGCCAACACGGGGCCGAAGATTTCTTCTTGGAAGATGCGCATTTTGTTGTGGCCCTTGAACAAGGTGGGCTGCACGTAGTAGCCGCCTTCGAAATCGCCACCTAAGTGAGCTTGATCGCCGCCAATCAACAACTCTGCACCTTCTTGCTTGCCCAAATCAAGGTAAGACATGATCTTGGTGAGCTGCTCTTTAGAAGCCTGCGCACCCATCATACTGTCGGTGTCGAGTGGGTTGGCATGCTTGATGGCCGCTACACGCTTCAACACTTTTTCCATGAACTTGTCGTAAATGCTTTCTTGGATCAATGCGCGTGATGGGCATGTGCACACCTCGCCTTGGTTGAACGCAAACAGCACCATACCTTCAATGGCTTTATCAAGAAAGCCATCATCTTTATCCATCACGTCAGCGAAGAAAATATTGGGGGACTTGCCGCCCAATTCCAATGTCGCGGGGATCAAGTTGTTGGCAGCAGCCTGAGCAATCACACGACCCGTGGTAGTCGAACCAGTGAACGCAATTTTGGCAATGCGCTTGCTGGTGGCCAAAGGCATGCCGGCTTCGCGGCCATAGCCGTTGACGATGTTCAACACGCCTGGTGGCAACAAGTCAGCGATCAGCTCAGCCAACACCAAGATAGAAATAGGTGTCGACTCGGCGGGCTTCAACACCACGCAGTTACCAGCGCCCAAGGCAGGGGCCAATTTCCATGCGGCCATCAGAATCGGGAAGTTCCAAGGAATGATTTGACCAACCACACCCAGAGGCTCGTGGTAGTGATATGCCACGGTGTTTTCGTCGATGTCAGACAGTGCGCCTTCTTGGGCGCGCACGCAGCCAGCGAAGTAACGGAAGTGGTCGACGGTCAATGGGATGTCGGCATTGAGTGTTTCGCGAATGGCTTTGCCGTTATCCACGGTTTCAGCGTAAGCCAACATTTCGAGATTGGCTTCGATGCGGTCAGCGATTTTCAACAAAATGTTGGCACGCTCGGTCGGAGATGTCTTACCCCAAGCATCAGCTGCTTTGTGTGCAGCGTCCAATGCCAAATCAATGTCAGCAGCGTCTGAACGTGCGGCCTTGGTGTAGACCTTGCCCGTGATGGGGGTGATCACATCAAAGTATTGACCTTTCACGGGCGCAACAAACTTGCCGCCAATGAAGTTGTCGTAGTGAGCTTTGTATTGCACTTTTGCGCCAGCAGCGCCTGGGTTTGCGTAAATCATGTCATCTCCATTTTTGAGTATCAAGAATTTCCCATGTGGGTGTTTTGATTCAGCAAGGCGCGTGCCAACTTGAATTTCTTGATATTTCGCCAGCAAATCTCATTTACAAGCTTTGGTGAGTTCTAAATGCAACACATCTGGCACACCTCGCGAACCGGCTGTTCCATTTCGAAACACATGCAACGTTGATGTGTGACAACCCACGGTGTCACACACTCTCTTTACCTCAGCGCGTCACGTGAATGTTGTGCCGCTAACGCCGACGGATAGTTTTGTGCAGCAGCGCTCTTCAACCAACGCATGCTCATCTCTTCATCGCGCGTCTTGCCTCGCCCTGTGAGGTACATGACTGCGAGCGCATATTGCGCCTCTGCTTGGCCGGCATTAGCCGCAATCTCGAAACGACGGGCAGCCTCGCTCAGGTCTTGTGGCACACCTCGCCCCGCTTCGTACATCCACGCCAAGCGTGTTTGTGCTTGGGCATCGTTGTTCGCGGCAAGCACTGCGTATTGCTCAGCTGCCTGTGCATGCTGCCCGCGCGCGCTGAGCAAGTCCGCCTGTTGAAGTGGTGTGGGTATCTGCCCTGCATCATCCAGCTGCGCCAACATCGCAACGGCATCTTTGTCACCGTGTCGCGAAGCGAGGGTGAGGTACACGCGCGCTTTAGCGGTGTCTTTGTTTAACAGCCCACCGGTGCTGTACAGCAGCCCTAAGCGGTATTGCGCTTTGAAGTTGTTGCCATCTGCGGCACCTGTGTAAAGAGCCTCGGCTTTGGCCATGTTGCGCGATTCACCCAAGCCATCTTCAGCCATCACGCCTAAGTTAAACAAGGCGTCGCCATTGCCCACTTCTGCCAAGGTTTCCCACACTTCGCGGGCCTTGGCATAGTGAGTCATTTTGAATTCTGCATAGGCTTTGTAGTTGCCCATGGCGGGGTTGCGCAGCCAATCTTGACGATCACTGTCTTGCGCCCAAGCACTCGATACGACAATGCAGCCCCACAGCAAAGTGAGGCTCATGCGCACCCGTGCCTTCCAAGACATCAATTGCCCTTGATGGTCAACACCCAGCGGGCCAACAGATTGATGTCATCTTGACTCATGCTGCCATGGGCTGGCATTGGAATTCGCCCCCATTTGCCAGACGAACCATTGCGAATGGATTGCGCCAGCGATGCCGCAGCGTCTTTGTCGTCACTGTATTTGGCCGCTATTTTTGAATAAGCAGGGCCGACAATTTTTTCATCCTTGGCATGGCAACTCAAGCAGCCATTGCTTTGAGCCAAGTCAGCGGCAGCGGCCGTTTCTTTGGCACTCATTGCAGGTGATGCATATGCCAGATGACCACAGGCCATCATCAAAAAGAGTGTGATTTTTTTCATAAAGTTCACCTTGATTGAAAAGGGGTTTCAGAGGGCTTGCGCCATCTAAAACCCCTTCCTGGATCAGCGCAACAACTGGTTAGGTCATTACTTTGACGCTACGTTGGTTGACGATGGCAGTTTGAATGTCCAAACAGAGCCACCTTGCTCGAGGAAGTTGACCTTCTTGGCTACTTCACCGCCCCACAGTGGCACAGCACCGCCCCAACCAGAGACAACGCTCACGTATTGGTCAGTACCGTCATTCCAAGTGATGGGAGGTGCCACCACGCCAGAACCGGTTTGGAACTGCCACAACACTTTGCCTGTTTTGGCATCGGCTGCTTTGAGGTAACCCTCAGGCGTGCCCCAGAACACCAAGTCACCAGCAGTTGTCAGCACACCACCCCACAAAGGCGCGTTGTTCTTCACTTCCCAAGCCACTTTGCCTGTCTTTGGATCGATGGCACGCAAGGAGCCAATGTGATCATCAAACAATGGTTTCATCGTGAAGCCAGCGCCCAAGTAGGCTGCGCCTTTTTTGTAGCTGATCGGCTCGTTCCAAATGTCCATGCCCCATTCGTTGGTCGGCACATAGAACAGTTGAGACTTGGGGCTATATGCCATTGGCATTTGGTTCTTGCCACCCAAGAAACCAGGCGCCGCAAAGACCGATGAACCTTTCTTGCCATCAGCGCTTGCCGTTGGATCGCCAGGACGGTTGGCTGGATCAAACACAGGACGGCCTGTTTTCAGGTCGATGCTTGAAGCCCATGTGACTTTCTTCACGAAAGGGAAAGCATTGATGAGCTTACCGGTCTTGGCATCGTTCACGTAGAAGAAGCCGTTACGGTCAGCCTTGCCACCGACGCGCTTGCCATCCATGTCGAAGGTCACAAACTCGTTCACGCCGTCAAAGTCCCATGCATCGTTAGGCGTGTTTTGGTAGCTCCATGCAATCTTGCCTGTCTTGACATCAATCGCCACGGTGGACGCTGAATACAAGTTGTCGCCTTTACGCACGTGGCTGTTCCATGGACCGGGGTTGCCTGTACCGAAGTAGGCCAAACCTGTCGATGCGTCATAAGAGCCGCCCAACCAAGTGGATGCACCACCGGTCTTCCATGTCTCGCCTGGCCAAGTGGCGTTAGTCGTACCACTGATGCCGTTTTCTTTGCCGTCTTTGTAGCCCATGTGACCTTCAACCACGGGGCGTGTCCAAACCATCTTGCCGGTCTTGGGGTCGCGCGCTTCCACACGACCCACTACGCCAAACTCGCCACCTGACACGCCGGTCAACAACAAGCCTTCAGCGATCAAGGGAGCAGCGGTGTAGCTATAGCCTGCGGTGTAGTCGTCAATCTTCTCGCGCCAAACCACTTTGCCAGTGTTTTGATCCAAAGCGACAAGTTGTGCGTCCAAGGTACCGAAAATCACCAAGTTGTCATACAGCGCAGCGCCACGGTTCACCACGTCACAGCAAGGCATGATGCCCTCTGGCAAGCGGTGCTCGTACTTCCAAAGCTTCTCACCCGTCTTCACGTCAATCGCGAAGATGCGTGAATAAGATGCCGTCACAAACATCTTGCCTTTGTGCACCAGCGGCTGGGATTCTTGACCACGTTGCTTCTCACCACCGAATGACATCGACCACACTGGTGCGAGCTTGCTCACGTTTTTGGTGTTGATGGTGGTCAGTGTTGAGTAGCGCTGGCCTTGTGTACCCATGCCCCAGCTCAAAACAGACTCTGTGTCTGTCGCGTCTTTGGCAATCATGGCATCGGTGACTTGCGCCGATACGTGGGCCGTGGCGAGCATGACAAGCACGCTTAGAAGTTTTCTTTTCACAGCAGTTCTCCTGTATTTTTCCAGTTAAAAATAAACGTGCGCACACGTCTGTTGATTCGGTGCGGAAACAGCGACCTCTTTCAAGCCCACTTGTCCGTACGGATACGGTTTGCAATACACATGCCAACTCGTCGCCAATGAGACTCTGCAAACTTGCATCGGGAAAAAACCCCGAAATTCAGTAATTACCCTTGCTTGTTTTGCTCTTGTTGCACGCGATGTGTCACACCTGCTGTGACAACTGTTCACTTTTGGAACAGTTCCGTGTGACGTGATACTCAAGCTGCAACACGACCCCATGCGTCGGACGCTTTCCATTTGCCCGTTTTATTCACCACCAAGGCAGGTACGCCCCAAGTTTTGGCGACATGCAAAGCTTGTGCAAAACCCGCCACAAACAACACCTTGGTCAGTGCATCGGCCAGTGCGCAATTGGGCGCGGCTACCGTGACGCTGGCAATGTCTTGAGGCGAGTAGCCGGTATGCGGGTTGAAGATGTGGTGATGCACACGGTCGTCACTGAATGTGCATTGATCATCTGCCGATGTGGCAATGCTCAAACCCTGCATGGCCACACGCGTTAACCAAGGTTCGGAGGGGTGTTCACCACCACGCGGATTGGCAATACCCAGCGTCCACGGCCGCTGCCCATCGGCTAGGCCAATGGCCGTCCACTCGCCAGTGTTGATCAAAGCATGTGATACGCCATCGCGCTTGAGGCTGGCTTTGACCCCATCAGCGGCATAGCCTTGTGCAACGCCGTTGAGAGACACGCCCATGCCTGGCTGACGCAGCCTGATCTGCGTTGGGGTCACATCTAAATGCTGCCAACCAACGCGCTGCTGTGCCTGAGCCACCTGCTGTGTCGCGGGTAATCGCCCCTCTTTTTGAGCTTGCGCATACAGCTGCCACAGCGGCTGCACCGTCACATCAAAAGCGCCATGGCTTTGTTGCGCCACACGCTGGCTGAACTGCAATACGCGCAGCAATTGCGCAGGCGGCTTGCGCAAGACGCCATCGCGGTTGAGCTGACTCAATGCGCTGTTGGAGCGAAACAAACTCATTTCGTCTTCCACTTGGGCAATCACTAGCCGTGCGCGATGCAATGCGAGCTGCAACGCCTCTTTGCTGCGGTGCGCTGCGCGAATTGACATCACGGTACCCAAGCCAGTGAAAGTGATGCCTTGCCAGTGCAACCCCTCGCGTGGCGCAGCTTGTGCGCTAGGCAACATGCCCAAGCCCAAACTTGCTTGAATGAAATTTCTGCGCTTCATGCCACCCCCTTGCCTGTCGTCAATGAGTCCACTGCGTGAATAGGAATGACCTCTCGGGACTGACGGCCCTCCAAAATGCGCGGCACGCACAGCGTGTCGCTCTCATAAATCACCACACAGTCTTGGCATTGGAAGCACTCGTCATAGTCCACGACGCCTTGTTTGTCGATGGCTTGGTAAGCGCAGTCGCTGCGACAGCGCTGACAGGGCTGACCACATTCGCTACGCCGTGCAATCCAATCGAAGCGTCGTAACTTCCCCAACACCCCCATGCCTGCACCCAAGGGGCACAGGTAACGGCAATAGCCTTTGTAAACAAACGAGCTCAGCAACACCAGCGCTACCGCCCACAGCACAAACGGCCACGCACGCACAAAGTTCAGGGTGATGCTGGTTTTAAACGGCTCGACTTCCACCAAACGATCGGTCCATGACACCGACACCGCAGCACTCAGCAGCAACACGACCAGCACGGCGTACTTGACCTTCTTCAGGCGATCATCCCAACGCTGCGGCACTCGCACCCATTGCAGGCCAAGCCTGAGCGTGACTTGGCTGATCAACTCTTGCAAGGCACCAAATGGGCAGAGCCAGCCGCAAAACGTGCCACGCCCCCACACAAAAAACGTGAACGCCACAAACACCCACAGCACCACCGTCATCGGGTCGTACATGAAAAAGCCCAAGCCCCGCCCAGCCACAAGCGCCTGCACCACCGCGGTGAGGTTGACGATGGACAACTGCCCTTGCGCATACCAACCAATAAAACACAAGGTGAAGAGCAAGTAACCCCGCCGAAACCAAGCCATGCGCTGCGGGTGCAACACCAGCCAAGACGGCTCACGCAGCGCCCACACCAACAAAGCCAGTGCAGCCACCAATACGGTCAGTTCAGACCAGCGGTCTAGCCAAATGCTGTGCCATGTTTTTTGGTCTGAGCTCGGCAGCTCGACATAGTCATCAGACAACTGCGAGGTGATGGTGAAACTTTTGCGTATCAGCTCTGGATACACCATGCCTTTGCTCCGCGTGACGTGCAGCTCATAGTCCAAAGGCTGCGCAGGGTCTAGGCCCGCAGGTGCTATCACACGCACCACCAGCCACTGCGCATCTGCCAAGTCAGCAGGCACATTGAGCACCGCATCTAAGTCCATGTCGCGAATTTCAATGGGCAGTTTTTGCTGGTTCAACGAGATGCGGTCTGGCACCGTACCGCGCACAAAGTCCTCACCCATCAAGGCATAACGGCCTTTGGCCATGATCAGCAAGGCATGGTCACCTGGGTCTAGGCGTTGCTGCAAGTACGCCCATTTTTCGGGGGACAACAAGTTTTTGCCGACCGTTGGCACATTCAAATTGGCCACGTACATATCTGCAAATACCTCACTAGGCGCTTGCAAGCCTTCGGCGTCCACACCTTCGCCAGCGGTGTCTTTGAAGGCTTTTTCGATGTCGCTATTTTTCAGCGTCACCTGCCGCACCAAGCCCGCTTTGCGCAGCGCAGGCCAATCCATGGGCTTGAACACCTCTGGCCGAATTTTGGCCACCAAGTCCGGGTCACGGCCTTCGTTGTAGCCCAGCTTGGCACGGGCCACCTTGAGCGAAGCCGCCAACAAACTCTGGTTCAAGATGCGCACCGAGGCCGTAGCCTTGCTCACGCCATCGATATAAACATTCGCACCGCTTTCTTTGCCGCTCTTGTTTTGACCTGTACCGATCTTGATACTTTGCTTGAGTGACAAATCTTTGTACTGCTCCACAAACGCAAATAACGGCTTCTCACCCAAGCCCTCTAAAAACACCGGCTCGTGGTGCGATAGCACGCGCACATCCATGAACTGCCCATTGGGGTCCAACGCAATCAGCAAGTTGAACGGCGTGCCTGAGAAGCCAGGAATCGCCGCAAAGTCTTGCGACTCAAAGGCATACGCTGCAATCGTGGTGGATGTGAGCTCTTGGCGAAAAATGGGCCACACGGGCAAGTCGCGGTCTTTTTCGCCCACCACCAAAGGTGCAGGAAATGCCTGCGCCATCGTTTCGCGCGTCATCACACCTGCGTGCGCAGTCATCAGGAACAACCCTGAGAAAACCACGAGCAAACACATGCGCAAATGCACCGAGACACGACTCAACAATGAATCCACCCTGTTCCATACAGTTTCAAACGCAACCTCAAAAGCACGAACGATGCCATCTGACTTGGAACACTTTTTAGGTGGAATGGGTTTTGCTACTAAAACAAGGAACAAACCATTTTTCATCCAACTTGTAATTGTGCGAACCATGAAATTCATCGAAAACAACAAGACATCGAAGCCACAACACACGCTGACAGTTGGCGCACTCTTGTGTCTTAGTGTTTTCCCTAGCGCCGTACTGCACGCACAAACAACCACGAATGATTTGAAAGAAATCATCGTTCAGAGCGGTCGCCTTGAACAAAAACAATTCGATGCACCCGCATCGGTCTTCACCATCGACGCCGACACGCTGCGCAGCTCTGGCCCGCAAGTCAATATTTCTGATGTACTCAACCGCGCACCGGGTGTGGTGGCACTCAACCGCAACAACTACGCACAAGACGTTCAAGTTTCTATCCGAGGCTTTGGCGCACGCTCTGCATTTGGCATCCGCGGCATCCGCCTCATCACCGATGGCATTCCCGCTTCGATGCCTGACGGCCAAGGCCAAACCTCCACCGTCAGCATGACCTCCACCGAACGCATGGAAGTGCTGACCGGTCCGCTGGCGCAGCTCTATGGCAACGCATCGGGTGGCGTGATTCAAACCTTCACACGCGAAGCGGGCGACAAACCCGAAGCTCAGGTGAACCTTTACACCGGCTCGTTCGGCATGCAACGCACCGATTGGCAAATCAGCCAACGCTCGGGCAACGTGGGCCTCGTGGCCGACTACAGCACGTTCTCAATTGACGGTTATCGCCAACAAAGCAGCGCAGAGCGTAAGCAGCTCAACAGCGTCATCACTGTGGATGCCAAGCCAGATACGCGCTTTAAATTTATCGTGAATATTTTTGATATGCCGCAGGCCAAAGATCCATTAGGTCTTACAGCCGCACAACTTGCTGTCGATCCTTCACAAGCAGGCACCAATGCCATCGCACGCAACACACGAAAAACTGTCAAGCAAGAACAAGTGGGTGCGGTGGCCGAACACCGCGTGGACAGCGACTTGAAACTGCAAGCTCGCATCTATGGCGGCACGCGCACCAACCTGCAATACCAAGCCACCAATGCATGGACCGGGCTTGACCGCCGCTTTGAAGGTCTTGGCTTACAAGCCAACGGCAAAGCTACCGTTTTGAATGGTCAGCCAGTCACTTGGGTGGCAGGCATGGACTTCGACCACGCCCAAGAGCAGCGCCAAGCAGGCGCGGCATCTGCTGGCGAAAAAAGCGGGGCACTTACCCGCAACGAATTGAATGAAGCCACCAACAAAGACTATTTCGCACAAGCCAACTGGTCTGTCGGCGAGCGCTTCACACTGACCACCGGCGCACGCCAAAGCAACGTGACGTTGAAAAGCCGTGACGACATGCCTTCTGGTGTCGATGGCTCAGGCTCCGTCACTTACAAAGCCACCAGCCCTGTGTTGGGCCTGACTTGGCACGCACAAGACAACCTCAACCTGTACGTGAACCAAGGCAAGGGTTTTGAGACACCCACCATGGTGGAGGCTGCTTACTCACGTGACAGCAGTAACAACTTTGTTGAAAAGTTCAACCCCAATTTGCAATCCTCACGCAGCAAGCATTTAGAGCTGGGCACCAAGTGGCTGCCATCGGCTAGCACACGCGTCGATGCCGCTTGGTTCCAAATTGACACCACCAATGAAATCGTCGCGGCCTTGGCATCCAATGGCAAGACAGCCTATGACAATGCCGCGCAAACCAAACGTGATGGCTTTGAGTTGGCGCTGAGAAACCAGCACACCCCCAACTGGCGCACACAAGCATCAGCCACAGTCATGAACGCCACCTACCAAGCAGGCAGCGCCAGTTACAGCCCACCCAATGGCAATAGTTTGCCCGCTATTCCTAAACGTCAACTGTTTGCAGGCTTGCAGTGGTCAGAAAAAGGATTTGCGCAAGCAGGGCATAAACCTGCGCTCGGCATGGAAGCTGGCCTAGACATGATTCACCGCTCCAGCATGTGGGGTAACGATGCCAACACGGCAACCACGTCGGACTATGCCTTGGCCCCCAGTTACACCTTGTTGAATGCGCGTGTGCGTCAGCGCTACCAAGTGGGGCCTGCACGTGTCGAGGCATTCGTTGGCATTGACAACATCACGAACAAAGACACGGTCAGTTCCGTGATCATCAACCAGTTTTCAAAACAATACTTTGAGCCTGGCCTGCCCCGCTCTTGGGTCATTGGTGTGCAAAGTCAAATTCCACTTTAAAAGACCCTGCCATGAATTTTCACCTTCGCCTCTTCAGTTTGTGTTGTGTCGCGGCGCTGAGTCAAACCGCTTTTGCGTCCGACCAAGTCTTCGTCACCAACGAGGGTAGCAGCAGCGTGTCTGTGATCGATAGCAAAACAAATTCGATTCAGAGCACCATCGACACGGGTGGCAAGCCGCGCGGTTTAGCACTTTGCCAAAACGATGTGCACTTATACGTGAGCAATCAAAAGGATTCGCAACTGCAAGCCATCGACACACGCACAGGCAAGGTCAACAAAACCTTGACCTTGGGCGATTCGCCAGAAGCGGTTTATTGCTCGCCCGATGGCAAGTGGCTGGCCATTGCCAACGAGGGCAGCAACAGCGTGAGCTTTGCCTCGATCACGGATTGGAAAATTGCATTCGACATTGCCGTGCAAGGCAAAAACCCCGAGCATGCCGTGTTCAGTCCCGATGGCCAACGCATGTTGGTCTCCGCTGAAGAGGCCGACCAAGTGGATGTGCTTGACCTGCGTACGCGCAAGCAAGTGGCCAGCATTCGTGTAGGCAATCGTCCACGCGGCATTGCCTTTAGCCCAGACGGCAATACAGCGTATGTGGCCGTTGAAACCGACAGTCTATTGGTGGCGATTGATATGCAAACACTCAGCGTCAAAGGCAGCTTGGTCGTTGGTGCGCGCACCAACGGATTGGCCATGCACCCCAATGGCAAATGGCTGTTTGCCAGCAATGGCGGCGATGCCAATGTGGCCGTGGTCGACACAGCTACCTTTGCTGTGCACTCAAAAGTTTCGGTGGGTCAACGCCCATGGAACATGGCCATTAGCCCTGATGGTTCAAAACTGTACGTGGCCGCTGGCCGCAGCCATGCCGTGAGCGTGGTGGACGCCAACACCTTCACACCCATCGCCACTGTGCCAGTTGGCAAGTTGCCCTGGGGCGCTGCGGCCAATTGATCACTCGCACACAGAAAGCACGCCATGCAAGACATCACGTCTGAAGTCCTAGCGCCAGAAGCCGTCGAGCAACCATCACGCTACACACGCATCGCCATCGCGCTGCATTGGGTGCTGGCACTTGGTTTGATTTACCAGCTGTGGCTGGGCGTATGGATGGGAGACATTCCAAAAACACCACCGGGCCTACGTGCCGAATGGTTCAACTGGCACAAATCGATTGGCATCGTCTTGGGCTTGCTGATTGTGTTGCGCGGTCTGTGGCGCTTGACGCACCGCCCACCCGCTTTGCCCGACAGCCTGCCTGTGTGGCAAACCTTGGCAGCTCACATTAACCATGCGCTGCTTTATGTGTGCATGGTGGCCATGCCAGTGAGTGGCTTTTTAGGCTCTAGTTTCACGGCTTACCCCATCAAGTTTTTTGGCACGCCGTTGCCGCGTTTGTGGGAAGCGTCGCCAGAGATGAAAGACATCTTTAGCACCATCCACACCAGTTGCAGCTACATATTCATGGCAACCATTGCCGTGCATGTGCTGGCTGCGCTGTGGCATGTGGTGCGGCGCGATGGCATCGCCAAACGCATGCTGCCATGAAGCCATCAGCCACGTCACCCGCATTGCGCGATTTGCTTCGCGTGTGGGTGATCGTGGGTGCATTTTGGTTTCTAGCGATGCAATTGGAGTTGTCAGAAAAACTGGCAGATTGGCTGCAAAGTTATGAGCGTTTCCAGCTCGATGAAATGCCTTTGACCTTGCTTGTCTTATCCGTGAGTCTGGCATGGTTTGCGTTCAGGCGGGCGCATGAAGCTTCTGATTTACTTGCCGCCAATCGCCACCTCACACAGCGCCTGATGAGTGCGCAAGAAGACGAACGCCGCGTGCTGGCCCAAGAGCTACACGACGAAGTGGGCCAAGCCTGTACCGCCCTGCGCATTGAGGCGGCCTACATCACCAAGGCCATTCACACCAACCCAGCCGCCGCACTGGAAGCAGCGCAGCGTATTGACCAATCGTCACTTCGCATGCACAGCTTGGCGCGTGACATGTTGAAACGCTTGCGCCCACCCAACCTAGACAGCATGGGCCTCGAAGAGAGTTTGAATGAGCTGTGCAGAAGCTGGGAACAGCACTGCCGCACACAATGCCACACCCTCATTGAAGCCTTGCCACACAACTTGGCCGACCCCTTGTGCACCAGTCTGTACCGAGTGACGCAAGAAGCGCTCACCAACATCGCCAAGCATGCCCAAGCCACCCAAGTGTGGGTCAGCTTGAGCCACCAACAAGATGGATTGACGCTCACCATCACAGACAACGGCCAAGGCTTGCAACCCTCCCACAGCAGAACGCAGGGCTTAGGGCTGACGGGCATGCGTGAGCGCATTGCCAGCTTGCAAGGCCTCATCCACTTTGAAGATGCGCAGCCCGGGCTTCGCATCCATGTTCAAGTTCCGCTTGCAAAGGCTTCCCCATGATTCGCGTTTTATTGGTCGACGACCACCCTGTTGTTCGCGCTGGCTATGCGCGGTTTCTTGAACAAGATGGCGACATCACCGTGGTGGCTGAAGCAGGCTGCGCCACATCGGGCTACATCTCGTATTTGCAGCACCAGCCCGATGTGACCATCTCCGACATTTCCATGCCCACCGTCGGCGGGCTAGAGCTGCTGCGCAAAATCAAGCTACGCCATGACGATGCCAAAGTGCTGATGTGCAGCATGTACGACGGCCGCAACTTGGTACGCAGCGCTTTAGAAGGTGGCGCAATTGGCTTTGTGACCAAAAATTCACCCCCCGAAAATTTGGTCACAGGTGTGAAATCTGCCTACAGCGGCCGCCGCTATTTGAGTGATGATTTGTCACTGCCTCAGTTCAATCAAGAGGCGGATGATGAAGCCGATCGCATTGCGCAACTCACCTTGCGCGAGCTAGAAATCTGGCGCTTACTCGCTCAAGGCTGCACAGCGGCTGAATGCGCAGAACGTTTGAACATCAGCCTCAAAACCGTGGCCAACAACCAAACGCAGATCAAAGAAAAACTGGCGGTGAACAACACAGCAGCGTTGGTCCATTTGGCCCAACGCCACCAGTTGATAGATCACTACGTCAGTTGAAGGTGTGACGCATGCTCAGCCACACGCTGCGTGGCGCACCTGGGGCGACGAACATCGAATGCTGCTCGCGCGACGAACTCGACACAAACTGCTGACCGTTTGCGCTGAAGGCAGCAGGGCCTAACTGGCCCGCCGTTGCATACTGGCGATTGAACAGGTTCATCACATTCAACATCCATTGGGTGTCTTTGGTGGCCTTGTAACCCGCGTTGAAATTCACCACGGCGTAGCCCGTGGTGCGGCCAGATCCCAAGTGCTCATCACCATCCGCCGCATGTTGGTTATTTTCATTACCGCGTGCATACATGCCGCTGAAGGCGGTCATGCCAAGGCCCGTGTTCCATGCTTCGCTCCATGCGTAGTCGGCGTGCAACTTCAACATGTGCTTGGGCGTCAAAGGAATGGTGTTGCCTGGGGCGATAGAAATATTGCCACTGTTGTTGGTGCTGTTTGAATCCCCACCTAACTCTTCTGAGCTTTGGTAGCTTGCTTTGAGCAAGGTGTAGTGCGCGGCCAATTTGAGCGGGCCTTGCTGGCTATTGAGCCCAAGCTCTAAACCTTGACGCTGTGTTTTGCCGAAGTTTTTAAAGTAACCAAACGAGCTTGCGTTCGGTGCAGCCACAAACAAAATGTCATCTGTACTTTGCGCATGGAACACGCCAGCCGTCCATTGCGTTTGACGAGAGAATGCGCCACGCAAACCCGCCTCCCATGTTTTGGTAACCACTTGCTTCAACGGTGGATCGCCCGCCATCGCATTGGGCAGCTTGCAAGGGTGGGCAGGGTCTGCACAGCCCAGCTCAATCGAGGTGGGCGTGCGGTTGCCTTCGTTGTAGCCGACATAACCAGTGAGTGCGGGTGTCCATGCGTAAGTTGTGCCAATCGCGGGATTCAAGCGCTGAAACACATAGTTGCCATCCAACGACCCCGCGCCACCACCGGGCAAGATTTGGTCGTTGTTCACAATGTGTGTGCGGTTGTAACGGCCAGACATCGTGACATGCCAGTTGTTGCGAATTGATATCGTGTCCGTGGCAAAGAGGCTCCATGTGCTGGCTTTGCCTTTGAGGTGCACATTGGGATCAAGCTCATCAACAAACACTTGTGTACCCGTCACGCTGCGGTCTGCGTTGATGTAGCCAAACTCGCTGGATTGTTTGAAATCCGTACGGTTGGTGTCGTAGGCCAAGCCTGTGGTGAATTGGTTTTTGTAGCCAGCGAAGTTGTCCAACAAAGTTAGCTGCCCAGAAAACCCGTAATTTTTTTGGCGGGTCTGGCTGCGATTGTTCATGCCTGTGCACTCCTCGTCAGCATCACCTGTTCCAGGCAGTTGCACTTGCTGAAGACACGTTGCACTTGGAAATGCATCGACAAAGTTAGTGGCGAGAGCATCGTCATTCACATCCCCATTCAAGGTCCGCGTTCGCATGGTGCGGTAGTAGGCATTACCAGTCAGCAAGGTGGTGTCATTCACCACATGTTTGCCGGTGAGGTTCAGCAGGGTTGAGCGGTTGTGCGTTTCGTCGGGCTTGGTGTAGATGCTGCGGTAGTCATTGGCCAGCATGCGCTCTTCTTGCAGGCCGTTCCCCGTGAGCGAGTTGTTGGCATGGCTCATGGTCAGCGCCACGTCGGTGGGGCCATCTTTCCAACCGAGCTTGCCAAACATCTGGCGCACGCGAGAAGGCGAGGCATCGCGCCAGCCGTCTTCGTTAAACACATTGCCCGTGGCAAACCAATGCAGGCCTTTGTCGTTGCGACCGCCGTGCTCTAGTTCGACCGAGCGACGCTGCCCCGAACCGATGGTGGTTTGCACAGACGTGCCGGCATGCGTCAAGCCTGATTTGGTTTGCACGGCCAAGGCACCGCCCAAGGTATTCAAACCAAACATGGGGTTAGAGCCAGGCATCAAGGTCATGTTGGCAATGGCTGAACGGGGCATCAAGTCCCAGCTGACCACATCGCCAAAAGGCTGATTCATACGCACGCCATCCATGTACACCGACAAGCCTTGCGGCGTGCCCAACAGGGGTGATGCGGTAAAGCCCCGGTAGTTCACATCCATTTGGTAGGGGTTGCCTTGCACCTCGTTCACGTACACACCGCCTAAGCGCTGGTTCATGAAACTCGACAAATCCAAGGCTTGGCTGTTGGCCAGGTCTGTGCTGTTGGCCGTTTGCACCGCCGAAGGAATTTCGGACAGAGGCTGAGAAATGCTGGGGATGGGCATGGTGCCCACGATGGTGACCACAGGCAAAGTCGCGGCGTCTTGCGCCCATGCGTTTGCACCTGCACACATGGCCATCACGGCCAAAGAAACCAAAGAGGGGCGAAGCTTTGTCATACGAACTTTTCCAAAATCAACAACCAAACGAGGAAGGTGTAACACCTTCAAACCTTAGTGATGAATTTAGACAGTTCGACTCGAAAACAGCAGGGAATAAATCCCGCTCAGAGCACCCAACGCACTAGGTAAAACCCGAGCAGCACCCAAATGACAACAAAACACGCAGCCGCCAACAGGCTGCGTGGCTTGGCCAAAAGCGTGTCGGCTTTGGCGCGTGCGTTGGCAAGCACCTCATCGGGCATGAGGCGCATGACCAGCAACAAGCCGAGCGGGACGATGAGCAAGTCGTCCAAATAGCCCAGCACAGGAATGAAGTCGGGAATCAAATCAATCGGGCTGAGCGCATAAGCCGCCACCACCGCTGCCAACATACGCGCACCCACTGGGGCCTGCGGATCACGCGCAGCAAAGTACACCGTGACCACATCACGCTTGATGCCACGCGCCCAAGTCTTGGCCCTGCCCATGAGCGAAGTCTTGGTAGGTGATAAATCACTCATGCAAATGGTGTGTTGTAGAGCGTCGTGCAGTTAGGCCAAAGCCACTCGCATTTGGTCAATCACCGCTTTGTAGTCCGGCTTGCCAAAAATCGCGCTGCCCGCCACAAAGGTGTCTGCGCCAGCGTCGGCCACTTGGCGGATGTTGTCGGGCTTGATGCCGCCGTCTACTTCAAGGCGAATGTCTTTGCCACTGCGCTCAATCCACTGGCGCGCCAGCTCGACTTTGCGCAAGGCTGAGTCGATGAAGCTTTGACCACCAAAGCCGGGGTTCACGCTCATGATGAGGATGAGGTCAATCTCGTCAATCGTCCACTCCAACACGTCCAGCGGCTCGGCCGGGTTGAACACCAAACCGGCTTTCACGCCCTTGCCCTTGATGGCTTGGATGCTGCGGTGCACATGCGCACTCGCATCTGGGTGAAAGCTGATGTAGTCAGCCCCAGCTTCGGCAAATGATGCGGCCAGAGCGTCCACAGGCGAAATCATCAAATGCACATCAATCGGCACAGCCACACCTGCTGGCGTTTTGGCGTGTGGCTTCAAGGCTTGACAAATCATGGGGCCGAACGTGAGGTTGGGCACATAGTGGTTGTCCATCACGTCAAAGTGAATCCAATCAGCGCCAGCGGCGATGACG
>JACCDT010952102.1_pt1 | contig 22166 bp, 19 predicted proteins | sample 7446291 | NCBI WGS metagenome assembly JACCDT01 (sample SAMN15323446, study PRJNA562643) | freshwater metagenome | isolation source: river surface water | place: USA:Blue River Watershed | collected 2017-08-17 | reverse complement strand
TTCGACAGTCATTCACCGATTGCTGGGCCCATTTGATCCACGAACCATTGATCGTGAGACTCTTTTGCTTTCTCAGAATCCCCTGGCCTTCCCTCAGATTTTGGAAAAAATGAAAGTGTTTCGATATAAAAACCCTCCCACAGCCTGGGGAACTCTTTTACTTGGACTCAGCGTCTTAGGACCAAGCCTCATTCCAGGAGGACCTAACGCCGAAATACGTACGAAGTCTTACGTCGATCAATTGACGAGACTCAAGAAATAGCCGTTAGATATTCAAGTGGGATCTGCCAAAAAAGTTTCTAAAAAAAAGGCGCCCCCCAAGCCAGCTCAGGGGATGAGTCCCCTTACTCCCGTTCCCGTGGAGTCCCCTTCACGGACAGAGGCTCTGCAGGCTTATATTCGGTCACTCAAGGAATACCCTCTATTGAGTCCTCAGAAGGAATCTGAGATTGCGAAGAAGTATTTTGATTCTAAAGACAAACATGCCGCTCAAGTTTTAATCCTCTCCAATTTGCGACTCGTTGTAAAAATTGCGTACGAATACCTGCGCACAGGATTTCATGCTCTCGATTTGATTCAGGAAGGCAATATTGGATTGATGAGAGCTGTTCAGGATTATGATCCATATCGCGGCGTGAAATTTTCTTCGTACGCCTCGCATTGGATCAAAGCCTATATTCGAAGTTTTATTCTCTCCAATTGGTCTCTCGTCAAAATGGGAACCACCAAAGCTCAACGAACACTTTTTTATCGCCTCCAAAAGGAGAAAGCCAAACTCGAAGCCCTCGGCATGCGTCCAGAGCCCAAGTACTTGGCAGATAAACTTCATGTTAAAGAACAAGAAGTCATCGATATGAGTCAGCGCTTGAGTGGAAAGGATGTATCACTCCATGCTCCCATGCGTGGGGATGATCCCGATGGCGATACCTTGATTCATATGCTTCGTCAGGAAGGTCGCGGGGCGGATGATGATCTCGCAGATGAAGAAATCCGCATGGAGTTTGAAGAGCGATTGAATGCGTTTGAACGTACTCTTACGGGGAAGGAACTCCTCATTTTTAGAGAGCGAATGCGCTCCGATCAGGCAAAGACTTTACAAGAAATTGGCGATCAGTATCAGATTACGCGGGAGCGAGTTCGACAAATCGAATCTCGCGTGATGGAAAAACTTCGTGATTATATGAAGCAAAATGCCAAATTCAAAGAGATGGTCATCGACGTGAAGCCTTCAAAAGGCTCTTAATTTTAGTCATCCACAGCTGCAGTCGATTGGTCGATTTGACTAGAAACTCTGACGTCAGTTCGAAGGGCGGATCCTCACCGGGCTTGAGAGTTCGAGTGACTTGAGACGGAGCCTCCACAACAATTTGCAAAAAGCTGTCTCGCTCCACGGCAGATTCTTCAAGACTTCTAAAATGAGCTGTCCCTGACAAAAATGACAGGAGCTTAAAGAGCTGCCCCACAAAAAACTTTTCGTGTTCATCACTGGTTCGGCGAACAATCAAAGTCTGACGAGGTTGTCCAAATGTTCCTTCGTAAAGAATCAACGGATTGCCCCGCTTGATGATAATTTCATAAAGCCTGTTTTGCTTTCGCACGGTGAGAATTCCGTGAGCGCCTGTTCGTTGGCAGCCGGCAAGCAGAGCCCAAAGCGGAGTTTGGGAGAGCTCTACGGTTTGAGATTTGGGCTGCCAAGATTTTAAGGATTTAAACAAATTGGGAATTCCCTCGCGATGTAAACTCAGCAGAGCATGGACGGCTCCAATGACATCCGCATACTGAACGAGCGGGGTCTCAGCAGACTTGAGATCTGCTGGCTGATATTCGTAGACACCTTCGTCCCAAGTGAGCGACTGCAAGATCGAATTGACCGTCTGAAACTGATGAAGCTCTTCAAGCTCCTCGTGTGCAATGGCATGCAACTCATGAACCCACGCACCTAATTTTTTGCCAGTGCTCAATTTTTCATACATTTCTTTTTGAAGATCGAGGCAGACCTTAAGATCTGATTCAGAAATCCAGCCTCTTTCAATCAACATATGACCAAAGAGTTCCGGAACCATATTGCTTTGAATGCGAATAATCTCGCCTCGATAAAACCAAAGCTTCTTCCTTTTTTCTTTGTGACTCAAAATCAGTGAGCCAGTGAATTGATCTCGATGGAGGCGATCAATGACAAAGCGAGACGGGGTTTCTGAGAGGCGACCAGCGGGAGCGACCGTTCGCTGGCTGCTCGTGTTTTCATATGCCTTTGATAAAGTCTGCATAGTTTCTCACACACTTTCAAACCTAAGTACCTAAATTCACTCAGGTTATTCGTTCTTCCACCCGTTCTATTCGCACTTCAGACTCTAAGTAGCAGTTTCTATGCCAGGGACGGATTTTGACGCTTGCGAGGCCCCTATTCGAGCCTTAATCTTGCTGCATGAGTTTACATAAGCGTAAGAAAATCACGGTCATAGGAGCAGGGAATGTCGGTGCCACCGCCGCTCACCTCTGCGCAACCAAAGAATTGGGCGATGTCATTTTAGTCGATATCGCTGAAGGCATCCCCCAGGGAAAGGCTCTTGATATTTATGAGTCGCTCCCTGTTGAAAGAGCCTCTTTCAAAGTCGTCGGAACCAATTCCTACGATCTCACCAAGGATTCGGACATTGTCATCATCACCGCTGGCATTCCCCGAAAGCCAGGCATGAGTCGCGATGACTTGTTGAAAACAAATGCGGGCATCGTCAAATCTGTCACTGAGCAAGTTTCTAAGACTTCGCCCAACGCGATTTTGATTATTGTCAGCAATCCCTTAGACGCCATGTGCTTTGTCGCCAAACAAGCTTCAGGATTTCCGGCACACCGAGTGATGGGAATGGCCGGCGTTTTGGATACAGCGCGCTATAGAACTTTTTTGGCCATGGAAATCGGCTGCTCGTCCGATGATATCCAGGCTCTTCTTTTGGGCGGCCATGGCGATACGATGGTGCCTCTCACTCGCTACACAACAGTGCAGGGCATTCCAGTCGCTGATTTGGTTCCGGCTGATCGCTTAAATCAAATTGTTCAAAGAGCCAAAGACGGCGGGATCGAAATCGTCAACTTTTTAAAGACGGGATCGGCCTACTACGCGCCCGCAGCGTCCGCTGTCGAAATGGCAGAAGCAATTCTGAAGGATCAAAGAAAGATTCGTCCTGTTTGCGCGTACTTGAATGGAGAATACGGATACAAAGACGTCTATCTTGGCGTTCCCGTCATTTTGGGCGGCAATGGCATCGAAAAAGTTTTGGAAATCAAGCTTTCAACCGATGAAAAGGCGATGCTCGATAAATCCAAAGAAGCCGTGATGTCTCTGATTAAAGTGCTTTAAGTTTTCCACAGGAGAACCTCAATCGGATGCTTACGCATGAGGTAGGGGTTCTCCGTGATTCGCTCTTCATAGATCACCTCACCTCGCTTGAGAGTTTTTTGAATCAATTCGAGTGAAGCTTGTTTTTCTTGAGCACCTTGGTGAAAAAACAAAATGGCTTGTGGTCTGGCGCTTGCCATTTTTTGATAAAACTGAAACGGATCAAAATGCCGGGGAGGAAGCCCCGCCCCTCGATGCAAATCCTCAAACAAATAGGGAAACAAACAAAAGAGAATCGCTGGGCTCTCCTGTACCGGAAACCGCAACCAATCCGCTGCTTCATACTGAACACTCAGATTTTCTCGACTGGCGACAGAAGCGTAATATGAGGCCACATCTAGTCGCCGATAAAAATCAAAATAAATTTGATAGGGATCCACCTCGAGCCCTTTAAGCGTCCATTGAGAATCTGAAAACCGATGTGTCAGCCATGTGCTCAAACTCGGAGCATAGGAAAAATCCTTCGATCCTAAGTCATATGCTTCTCTGAAAGCGGCCGGCTCGAGTTCAAAAGGAGGAATCTGCTCAAGGATATAAGAATACAAGGCATTTAACTCTAAAGCCTTCTGACTCAATTGCTTGCCCCACGAACCAGGCAGGCCAAGTGCTCGGGCTTGAGCCTCAGTACTCGACTCACGATAGGCTTTGCCCCTGAGTCGAGGAATTCGCTTTCGAATTTCAAAGAAGGTCGACAGCATTCATCCCCTCGATTAATTTTACGTCAGGATCACCCTTATGAAAAAGAATCTCATGATTATAGGAATCGTTCTAGGAATCTTTGTCCTGGTGACTTGGAAGATGTCTCACCAGGCTCAAGTCGAATGTAACCTTTGTCTCGAGTTTAATGGGCGTCGTGAATGCGTGACATCCACAGGCCCTGATGCGGACGCCACTGCGGAAGCCGCTCAGTCAAGCGTATGCGCCAGACTGGCTTCGGGTGTCACCGAAGTCGTCGCGTGCGGCCGCCTGCCTCGCATTGATTTGAAGTGCCAGCCCGCGTCCTCTGTTCCCTATTAAGTTTTAATTGCGAAGATACGTATAGCCCTTCATGACTGACTCATAAAAGTCGATCATCTGAACGCCATCACGGGGCTTGATTTTGCCCTGCTTAACCTTGTCTTCCACTGCAGTACGAACAAACTTGCAAAGTTCAAAAGGGACAAACTGGTTTTCTTCAAGAACGGAATGAATCGTATCTCCTGGAATGACCTCTTGAATGTAAAAATCTTCGGGATCATCGTCATCACAAAAGACGTGCACTTCGTTCACTCGGCCAAAGAGATTGTGCAGGTCACCCATGATATCTTGATAGGCTCCCGTCAAAAACATTCCCAAATAGTAAGGCTTAGGACTCAATCGATGCAGCCACAAATTGGAGTTGAAGGCCTCGGATCGAGCAATGAAGCGATCAATCATTCCATCACTATCGCACGTGATATCGACGAGAGTCGTGGATCGGCGGGGAATCTCGCCCAACCGGTGAATTGGAACAATGGGAAACAACTGATCAAAAGCCCAATGATCGGGCGCCGATTGAAACACGGAAAAATTCACCAGATATTGAGTCGCGTTCTTTTCTAAGACCGACTCCAACTCATCGGGCATTCGCTTCATTCGTCGACGATTTTTAAGGAGCCAGCTTCGCAGCTCCTTAAATCGCTCATCCACATAAGCTCGCTCTTTAAGGCTGACCATTCCCAGCTTAAAGAGATTTAAAATCTCTTCTCGCTTCGCCACCATATCGTGATACGAGGTCAGAGCGTTTTTAGGATTGAGATCCTTTAAGATTTGATCCACTTCTTTGACATACTCTGAACCTTCGAGCCCAGGTGACCGTGTCGATGAGGGCAACAAACCTTCACCAATAGAACCGACGACATTCATCACAAGACACGAATGATGTGCAGTGATGGCCCGACCGGATTCAGTCACCAAATGCGGATGAGGCTGCTCTTGATCGTCACAAACTTGCTGGATCGTCTTGATCGCTGTGCGAATATATTCTTCGAGAGAATAATTCATCGAATAATCTGAGTTGGACTGCGATCCGTCGTAGTCGACGCCAAGTCCTCCTCCTAAGTCCATATATTCGACAGGAGCTCCCATTTGCCGCATCCCCACATAGAGTCGAGCTCCTTCGAGCACCGCTTCTTTAAAGGTTCGAATATCGCTAATCTGGCTTCCAATATGAAAATGCAAAAGCTTAAGGGCATCGAGCATTCCATTTTGTTTGAGAATCTCGACTCCTTCAACGATCTCCGCAAGTGAGAGTCCAAATTTTGCTGAATCTCCCCCACTCGATTGCCATTTTCCGGCTCCCTTTGAGGCGAGTTTGATTCGAAATCCAAGCATCGGCATGATATTCATTTGCTTGGCCATCTGCATGGTCAACTGAAGCTCGTTGAATTGCTCGATCACGATCATGATTTTTCGCTCGAGTTGCCGGCCCAACAAGGCCAGTCGAATAAAATCCGCATCCTTGTATCCATTGCAAATTGTCACGGCTTCGGGATCTGAATTGTACGCCAGCACGATCTGGAGTTCCGCTTTACTGCCCGCTTCTAATCCATAGTGATAAGGCTGACCGGCATCGACGATTTCTTCGATGACTTCTCTCAATTGATTAACCTTGACGGGATAAACGCCGCGATAAAATCCTTTGTAGGCCGTCTCTTGAATAATCCGCCCAAAGGTCTCATTGAGTCGCACCACGCGATCTCTCAAAATATCTTGAAACCGAATAATACAAGGCAGATCAATATTCTGTTTTTGAATATCTTCTAAAATATCCATCAACTGAATCGAGGGCCCCCCTTCGCCGCGTGGGAGCATGACCAAGTTGCCTTGTTCATTGACCGAAAAATATCCAGATCCCCATCCATCGATATGATAAAATTGAATCGCGTCTTCTTTGGTCCATTTCTTGGAAGACGCTTTGCTTTCACGTGCCGTTTCGATCGGCGTCACCACATCAGAATGAGATTCCGAAAGAATTTCTTCCTGAAGGGCAGCTTCTTCGACTTTCTCTTCAGGTGCTTTTTCGTCCACGTCCGAGAGGTGATTGTCTGTGTCTGAATGATGGGGATTTTGAGGAATGCGTTCCACTGCATTCCTATTTAACCCGCCTGGCGTGCGGATTCAACGATTTAGAAAGCTTCTTAAACGATCTCCAATATCTCGGGTAAAACCGCCGCATCCGCCAAAAAGGCTCTATGATTGCGGTTTTTGTGGACGTAGCGAAACTCCAAAATCGAGCGGCCGACTCCATCATCCTTAAAAAGGTAGTCTTCGGGATTGAGCATATGGTCTTCCATCAAACCCACAAGGACCCACCGAGTTTTGCCAAAATTGGATTCAAACGAGATACGCTTGGTCTCAGCGGATTTGCCAAAGAACAAAAAGCCTTCGAGATGTCTCAAAAACCTCAGGCACAAAACCACGATAATCATGGAGGTGATTCCCAAAACGTATTCTTGAGCTCCCACCATCATTCCTACCGCCGCTGTGACCCAGATACTCGCAGCCGTCGTCAATCCGGCAATATAGCCTGATTCACTTCGCTGCATGATCGCGCCCGCCCCAATAAAGCCGATCCCCGAAACCACCTGAGCGGCAACGCGAGCGGGATCTCCATAAAGACTCGAAAGAATTTGGGAAACATGGACAAAGACGCAACTTCCAACACAAATCAGAACGAGAGTTCTTAAACCTGCAGGCTTACCTTTGCTCTCGCGTTCAAGACCGATGATGGTCCCGCAAACAACAGCCACAATGGAAGAAAGTACGAATTCTGTAAACGCCTGCAGAGTCGGCGGACTAAATGCAAACAAAGGTCCCTAGCCCCCTATCCTATTAGTATAATCCGAGGACAAGAACTCACCATTCTGCCTCGCCGCAATTGGCACACACTCTAACGCAAGCCGCCAAGCTGACGCACGAGGTTTTCGACTCTAAAAACATTGAGACCCATCTGCGCCTGTCGAGCCCGTTCGTTCTCTGCCTTCATCAAGCTCGCCACAAAGTCTACTTTTTCAATGAGTCGCTGACGCTGTGCCAAGGGTTCGGCAGAAGTGGGTTTGAGCGTTGTCTTAACATGCGAAAAGTTGACCAGTTGATTCACATCACTGAGATCCATTTGCATTCTGTTGATATATTTTTTCATTTTATATTTCTCCCATTAAATTAGAGGCCGTTGAGTAACGAAATCACTTTTTGTAACTGAACATTGGCTTGAGCGCGCACCGCCACTTGCGCATCTTGCAAGATTTGCAGACGTACGAGTTCGGCTGTTTCCAAAGCAAAATCCACTTCGGTTGCTCGCTGCTTAGCTTCGGAAAGCGTCTCACTCATCAAAAGTGAGCCTGCTGCATATTGATCCAATCGAGAATGGACGGCAGCAGCTTGACCGATATTCTCGGTCAAATTTTCTATCGTACGATCCAAAATACTGAGAAGGCGAGCCGCCTTATCTGTCGTCTCAATGGAGACTTTGCCAAGGCCAGAGACTTCGCGGGATTTTTGCAGATAAATCGTCTGCGTCGCGGCGGCAACAGTGATCACATCATTAACTCCGTCTTGATTGAGATCACCAATGAGAGGTCCACCAGCAGCGCTCGTAAAGCCAAAATTTCTATTTTCCTTGATTCCCCAAGCCCCATCCAAAAGCAGGGCTGAATATCTGCCGGGGACAATGTCCAAATTGCCATCGCTATCGTAGTCCGCGATTTGTACGTAGGACACGCTATTCGTCAGAACACTACTATAGGTGGCTGTGACAAAGTTAGCAGCACCCGTCCCTTTGAGCGCATAGATATTTGTTCCCTGATTAAAGACAATATCGTCAAAGCCATCTCGATTGAGATCCGCTACATCGGGAATCGAAGTACTGCTTCCATTCTGCCAAACCGTCGTGGCCGTCGCAAAGGTGCCATCCCCGTTTCCATAGGCCACTTCGAAGGCATACGACAACGCTCCATCGTCATAACTGTAATTAATGAGCACATCTGTATTCCCGTCCCCATCAAAGTCGGCTGTTTTGAGTGCAAGTCCATCGAGGTAAGTCCCCGCGTTTCCTTTGAGCAGAGCTGTTGTCGAATACGCTGAAAACAAACCATCGCCATCATTCAAAACAACATGCCAATTTCCAGTCCCCGATCCAGTCGAAATGTTGTCATTGAGGTGGATTAAATCTAGATCTCCATCATTGTCCACATCGGCAGAAGACAAATGTCCATAGTCCCAACCCGAACTCAAAGTCTGAGCGACAGCGAATGTTCCATCTCCCGCTCCCGAGTACCAAACAATATTGCTTTGAATATTTCCGGCGATATCGACGGTTCCGTTTCCATCAAAATCTCCGACCGCAAGGCCTCCCGTCGAACTTCCAAAAGTAGTACTGGGAGAAAAATTTCCATTTCCTGTTCCGAGATTAATTCGAATCGCTCCGCCTCCGGTCGCCATTCCGACAACATCAAGATGTCCATCATTGTTGACATCTACTAAACTGGAACTCGATAAAGTGCTTCCAAATTTTTTGGAAGGCGCAAAGGCTCCTGTTCCGACCACATCCGTGATTGTCGAAGCAGCATCTCCATCTGAAAGTTCAAATTCAGTGAGTTGAGCTTCGTCGCCTAAGGCCAAGGTGATTCCTGCACCATTTAAAGCATCAATGCCCTTAAAGGATGTGTTTTGAGAAATCTTTCTGTACTCATCGAGCAAGCCCTGAAGCTCTTTGGTAAGTTCAGATCGAGTCGTCGAGGAGATGGTCGAAGAGCTCCCCTCTAAGGCGATCTCACGCATGCGCTGCACCAACTCAAGTTGACTCGAGTATGCCGTGCTCGCTGTTTGCACGAGTCCCATCGCGTCGTTCACGCCTCGAACGCTTTCGTTGAGCCCTCGGACTTGAGAATCAAGTCTTTCTGAGAGCGCAAAGCTTGCCGGATCATCTTGGGGACGATTGACTCGCTTTCCTGTGGAGAGCCGCTCGAGCGATCGACTGATCGCTAAGACCGTTCGCCCCAGATTCGCTGCACCGGTGTAAGGATTCAAACTTCCAATCTTCATCGTTCACCTCTTAAAAATACTGCTCCGCGTCAAACGAAAGGCAAAAAGATCCAGAGATCCAATGACCCATCGTAAAACGCTTGTCTGAGCTATCGGCCCACTGAGTTCGAGGAGTGAGAATTCTTGGATGCAGGGCCCAAAACGTGAATCATTATGCAGAGCTGCACAAGCCTGCCGAAGCGCGTCAAAAAATTTTAAAATCTGACTTCAATGCGAATCAAGCTGTCAGCACAGAAGCAAAACTAGCTCCCGAAGAAGTCGCTAATCGAGGACCTCCGAGTTCAACGATTTGAGCGTCAACACCCGTCCAGCCCTGAGCGTTCTTGATGAACTTTTCAGCAAGCGCCTGAACTTCAGGTCCTTGAGGAATCTCAAGGTACTCTGCTCCTACCCCTGGGACATTCGTTGGAACTTCAAAGCCAAATACCGGATGCTTCACGCGAGGAGCCTTTTCGATTTCGCCAGTCTGAATCGCCGTCAGCAGCGTTCGACTCACAGGAATAGGAAATCTCTTGGCCTTCCCGTATCCGCCTTTCATCCAACCCGTATTGAGCAACCAAACGTTGGCTCCTGACTTCTCGGACATGCTCTTCAAAAGGCGTGCGTATTCGACGGGCCGACGAGGCATAAAGGGAGCGCCAAAACATGGACTGAAAGCCGCTTGAGGTTCCTTCACTCCGAGTTCGGTTCCCGCCACTTTTGCGGTATAGCCCGCCAAAAAAAAGTACTGCGCCTGAATAGGATTTAGTTTTGCAACAGCGGGCATCGCGCCAAACGCATCGGCCATCAAAAACACAATAGACTTAGCTGGAGCGGCTTCACCATCTTGTTTGTACACTCGGCTCAAAAAACTCAGCGGATAAGAGCCCCGAGTGTTTTCGGTTTTGAGGCGAGAAGAAAAATCCGTCATTTTGGTTTGGGCATCCACAACCACATTTTCTTGAATTGCCCCTGCTCGCGAGACAGCGGCATAAATATCGGGCTCCTTCTCGGGATCCAAATCAATCAGCTTCGCGTAACAGCCCCCTTCCAAATTAGAAATTCCAGAACTCGACCAAAGAATTTCATCGTCTCCGATGAGAGCCCTTTTTGGATCTGCAGACAAAGTGGTCTTGCCGGTACCGGACAATCCAAACATCACAGACGTCTGCAAGCCATCGTCCAAACAATTGGCTGACGAATGCATCGGAAAAATTCCAAATTCAGGGGCCTTAAAATTACAGAGCGTGAAGGCTGATTTTTTAATTTCACCCGCATAGCCCGTTCCACAAATCGCAACTTGCAAATTGGCGGGGTCAACGGCGATCAAGGTTTCTGCCGAAAACTTGAGTCCCAAGTCCGAGACTGTGGCCTTGGGATCGTGCCAAATTTTGATTGTGGGAATCACGGTGCCAGCGGGAAGCTTGACCGCGCTCGGTGTGGTTCGAAACATATTGGCAGCAAAAGCGGCATGCCAGGGCGAACATGTCGTGACTTCGATCGGAAACATCCCGACAAATCCTCGATACACATAGGTCTTTGCTTGGCTCAGACGTTTTTGAAGTGCCGCAAAATAATCATTCGCAAAATCGACAGCGAGGGGCTTGTTAATCTTGTTCCAATCAATCGCGTCGTGAATCTCAGGACGATCAACCACAAATCGCGCATCCACCGCTCGACCCGTGTACTTTCCTGTTTCGACAACAAAGGCTCCCTTATCGTTAAGACTGCCTTGACCCAACTTCAAAGCTTCATCGATCATTGCGCGTGCTTCCATCCCTGGATCTCCTTTTATATAGGGTTTAGGCAGCCAAATTACTGATTTTTGGAGGCAGGATCAATGGACATTGAGGTGCATTTGCTTAGGTGTCTTCAGGGTTTCCATCGTCTTTATCGGTATGCAGGTGGCGATAAAGTGTCTTTGGATCCACACCCAGAGCCTTTGCAGCTTTGGTCTTATTGCCTTTGTGGATCAAAATAGCCTTTTTGACATAGTCGCGGATGAATTCTTCTTTAGCTTCGGAGAGTGTCGGAAGCGCCGATTGGGTGGGCTTCTTCTGCAAAAAGTGAAAGTCTACAGCCGTCAGTCCATAGTTGCGCTGCTCGCTCGGCACCAAGGCCACCGCTCTTTGAATCGCGTTTTGGAGCTGACGAATATTTCCAGGCCACTCTTCGTTCAAGAGAAGACTCTGCGCGCCTTCATCCATTCCGCGAATGGACTTTTTGTTTTCGATCGCGGCCTGTTCCAAAAAGCTCGCGGCAAGATCAATGATGTCTTCGGGACGTTCTCGCAACGGCAAAAGTTTGAGAGTGATTGTATTGATTCGAAAATACAAATCCTGTCTAAAAAAGCCCTTCTCAATGGATTCTTCCAGCGGGCGATGAGTGGCACAAATGAGGCGAAAATCACTTTCCTCTTCTTGAGTGGATCCCAATCGAGTGAACTTTTTTTCCTGAAGCACGCGAAGCAATTTGACCTGCATCAAAAGAGGAATGTCTCCAATCTCATCCAAAAACAGAATCCCCTTATGCGCTTTGCGAATCAATCCATCGCGATCCGAATTCGCTCCGGTGAAGGCGCCCCGTTTGTAACCAAAAAGCTCGCTCTCCAAAAGAGTCTCCGGAATCGCCGCACAATTGATGGCAATAAAGGGACCTTTGGAACGCGTGCTCAATGTATGAATCATTCGAGCGGTGACTTCTTTTCCTGTTCCCGTCTCCCCCAATAGCAAAACGCTGCTCTCCGCCTGCGCCGCAATCTGCGCCTCTTTGTAGAGCTTTTGCATCGGAATATTTTTGGACTTCAAAAAATTGCCATCACTCGCAGGCTTAGGAGGAGTCACAAACTCCGTCTGAAGTTTTGAATAAAGGAGCACGGCCGCTTGAGTCGAAAAGAGCGTCAAAATATCCAAGAGCTCTGGCGAAAAAAACTGGCTCTGGATTTTGTTTTCCATATAGATCAAGCCGATCGCTTTGCCCTCAAAATAAAGAGGCAAAGCGAGGACAGATCTGAGCTGACCCGCGATGACGGACTTCGCCGCCCTAAACTCTGGATGCGCCATCGCATCTCCGACAATCAGCGGGGCCTTCATTTCGAGCGCACGCTTGAGAATACTGAGGCTATAAACTTGTTCATCCTTGGGAAGATCTTCTCGCTCTCCACTTCGAGCATACGAGATATGAAACTCGCCGTTCTTATCAAACAAAAACAAATAGCCAGTTTCGGCTTTGGCGGCGGCAATCGCATCGTCCATCAAATAACGACACGCGGCCTCCAATGACTCATCTGAGGCTCGGCGACTCAGCTGTAAAATTCGCTCATACCAAAGGAGACGCTCTTCTGCCGATAAACTGGGCATGAGTGAATTGTACTAGAGGTTTGTATCAGATGAGAAGTTTGCTCTCAAAAAATCCTTATTCATAAATGAAATATTCTTTAGAGAGATCCCCTTTGGACAAACGGCTTCACATTCACCCTCATTCGTGCAAGCTCCAAAATGCTCGGCATCCATTTGTGCCACCAAATTCTGCACGCGGCTCTGCCTCTCCACTTGGCCCTGAGGCAAGAGTCCAAACTGTACCACCTTTGCCGAAGTAAAGAGCATGGCGGATGCGTTCTTACATGCTGCTACGCAGGCCCCACACCCAATGCAAGCGGCAGCATCAAATGCTGTTTCTGCCATTCGCTTTCCAATGGGCATGGCATTTCCATCAGGTGCCGAGCCTGCTGTGGCCGAAATATAACCACCCGCTTTGACGATTCGATCCAGCGAGGTCCGATCCACCACGAGATCTTTGATGACGGGAAACGCCTTGGCTCGCCAAGGTTCGATCACAATCTCATCCCCATCTTTAAAATTTCGCATATGGAGCTGGCACGTTGTGGTGAGAGGCTTTCCGCCATGAGCCTTTCCATCAATCACTACACCGCAAGTTCCACAGATTCCCTCTCGGCAATCATGATCAAAGGCTACGGGTTCTTCCCCTTTTTTTGTCAGCTGCTCGTTGAGAATGTCGAGCATCTCTAAAAAAGAGGCATCTGGACTGACTCCCGTCACAGGATAATCCACCATTCGTCCGGGAGACTGGCGATCCTTTTGCCGCCAAACTTTTACTTTTAGATTCATGAGGTGCTTTGAGCTCATTTGTAATTCCTTTGAGAAGGTTTAACATATTCAAACTTGAGGTCTTCGGCCACATGCTCGGGCGCTTTGCCCTCACCTGCATGAAACCATACGGATGCAAACGAATACTTTTCGTCATTGCGCTCTGCTTCGTTATCCGCCGTTTGATACTCTTCTCTAAAATGACAACCACAAGACTCATTGCGATTGAGGGCATCTCGCGCCATGAGCTCTCCAAGCTCGATGAAATCAGCAACTCTGCCGGCGTGCTCGAGCGAAGGATTCAAATTATTGGCTTCCCCTGGCACCCGTAAGTTCTGCCAAAACTCATCTTTGAGTTTTTGAATTCTCTGAATCGCACCTTCAAGACGCGTGGCTTCTCGCGACATCCCCACTTCATCCCAAACAATGCGACCGAGTTCTTTATGAAACTCCAATGGCGTTTTGGACCCTTTGAGCGTGAGAAGCTTAGTCACTCGCGTTTGAGCTGCCGCTTTGGCATCCTGAAAGGCTGGATCTTGTGTACTCACAGATCCTTGCTTAGTCCCCGCAATAAAATCCGCAATCGTGTACGGCAAAATAAAATACCCATCCGCTAACCCCTGCATCAATGCTGAGGCCCCCAATCGATTGGCTCCGTGATCCGAAAAATTGGCTTCGCCCACCGCAAAGAGCCCGGGGATCGACGTCATCAGATTGTAGTCCACCCACAATCCTCCCATCGTATAATGAGGCGCCGGATAGATCTTCATCGGCATTTCGTACGGATTCTCGTCCGAAATATTATGGTACATATCAAAAAGATTTCCGTATTTTTCGGCGATCACATTTTTGCCCAGGCGCTTGATGGCATCTGCAAAATCCAGATAAACAGCATTGCCCGTGCCCCCGACACCGTAACCCTCATCACAAACTTTCTTGGCCGCCCGCGCTGCAACATCCCGAGGGACAAGATTTCCAAAGCTCGGATAGCGCTCTTCGAGATAATACCAGCGCTCCTTCTCAGGAATCTCTGCCGGTCGTCGCGTATCCTTTTTAGCTTTGGGGACCCAAACTCGCTCGTCGTTTCGCAGCGACTCACTCATCAAAGTAAGTTTGGATTGATGGTCGCCTTCTTGAGGCAAACTCGTGGGATGAATTTGGGCAAAACTCGGGTTTCCAAATCCTGCGCCCTTTTTATACGCACGCCAAATGGCACTACAATTTGAAGCTCGTGCGCTCGTCGAAAGATAATAGACATTTGAATATCCACCGGTCGCTAAGACCACGGCATCTCCCGAATGAGTTTCGATCTCACCGGTTTCGAGATTTCGAACGACAATCCCTCGGCAGACTCCTTGAACCAAAACCACATCCAGCATTTCTCGACGCTGATAGAGCGACACTTGCCCTGCTTCGACCTGACGCATGAGTGCGCCATAGGCACCGAGCAAAAGCTGCTGTCCCGTTTGCCCTCGAGCATAAAATGTTCGACTGACTTGAGTCCCTCCAAAAGAACGATTGCTCAGTTGCCCCCCGTATTCACGTGCAAACGGAACTCCTTGAGCCACACAATGATCAATGATTTTGACACTGGTCTCCGCCAATCGATAGACGTTGCCTTCGCGAGCGCGATAATCCCCGCCTTTGACTGTGTCGTAAAACAATCTTTGAATACTATCGCCGTCATTTTGATAATTTTTGGCAGCATTGATTCCGCCCTGAGCGGCAATCGAGTGAGCTCGGCGAGGGCTCTCATGGTAAAAGAAAGACTTCACTTTGTAGCCAAGTTCTCCAAGCGTCGCGGCTGCCGAAGCTCCTGCGAGACCTATTCCCACCACCAATATCGTATGCTTTCGACGATTGGCAGGATTGACGAGCTTCATTTGAAATTTGTGATTGGACCACTTAGAACTGATATCCCCTGAGGGAATTTTGGCGTCGAGCTTCACAGAGCACCTCCTTGGATCCAAATCGCCAGTGGAACCAAAATAAAGCCTCCAAAAACGACCAAAACATAAATTTGAGTCAGACGAAGAACACATCGCTCCCAGCGAGAGTTCTCCAACCCCAAAGTTGAAAACAAAGATCGAAACCCATGCGCCAAATGCATCCCAATCACGACGAGAGCGGCGATATAAATCCAAGCGTAAAAGGTCTGAAAGTCTTCGTGCACTAATCGAGCCAGATCGCGCATCTCAATATTGTTCTGAACAATCCCAAAATTCGTCCCAAACTTAAAATGCCAGAGGTGGAATATAATAAAGAGAAGTACAAAAGTCCCCGTCAGGCCCATTCGACTGGACCACCACGTCCGACGGCTTCGACCGGTATTGGTCTTTGCAACATACGGAATAGGTCGCGAAGCTCGATTCCAGCGTGTGAGTTTAATCGCCATCCAGATATGCAGGAGGACCAAAACAATCAGGCCCCCTTCGGCACTATAAAGCAATGCCTTGTTGCTCGTGAGCAGATGGGAATACTCGTTATATTTTTCGTGGCTGACAAGAATCATCAGATTCCCCGCCATATGAACGAGAAGGAACAGGGCCATCAACATTCCCGTCAGGGACATGATGACCTTCATTCCAATACTGGATTGACTAAGACACGTATTTGAGGGTTTCACGCCTCTCAATTTAAAGACGCGTCACTATCGCTGTAAACACTAAAAGAGGCCTCCAAAGAGATCCTCTTCTCCCGCCAATTCGGTCGAACCACAGGCTGAGCGATTTTTGCAGCGATCGTCGTAGGGAGTGAGACCCCGCTTCGCAAATGCCGCATTAAAAATACACAAATGCGGCGTGCAATTACTCAAATCGCCATCATTGTCGTCAATCAAAAGAGCGGCCTGATAACTTTCCAAATACGAATCCGCTGTCACCAAATGTTTGAAGAAAATCTCCGCGGTCTTACGAGTTCCTTCGTCGGGGCCTAAGACCTCTTTCATTCGATTGAGAGCGTCCCACCAGGCTCCCGCAATAATCAAACCTTCGGCGTGGGGATTGTTGCTGCGATCTCTGGGATAGACCTTCAATGTTGAAGCATCTCGAATTGGCGTATCGGTGCCTTTAAAAAATCCAGGAGCCAAACGAGAGTCTCCCGTCAAAATAAAGGAAGTAATATCTCCAATTCCTTCGGAGAAGGCCCCGTCATTGATCCCGCCGAGAGCATCATCGAGCGCATGACCCCACTCATGATACATCACATCCGCAATTCGCCCTGTGCTTTCGCAGTTTGTTCCCTGAGCGTTTCCGGCAGGCAAAAAGTTAAGAGTCTTTTCGTAAGGACTATACCAGGCATTACAGTATTTCATCGGGCCATCTTTGACTTGAGTGTTTACGCTGATCGCCTTCTTCAAAAAATCATTTTGAATAAACTGCTGCACATACGCATTCACACGATTGATATGAAAATAAGTCATCGCTTCATCGAGGTGTGTCTTGCCTGCAAAATGCACATCCCCTGAAGGCTGAGACATTTCTTTCACTTCTTCGTGTCCGTATCGAGAAATTTTTGCAATCTTGCCCTTGAGCGAGGCCTGAATTCCTTGCGGATCCTGGCGATACTCTCCTCGACCATCCGTAAACTCATCCCCTTCTCGACCTGTGACTTTGGCAAAAGGCATAGGAACGCTGACGAGTTCATCGGTCGCGAGACGAGGACTCACATCCGCAGTCACCATCGCTGAGTGAAGGCCATTCACGATTTGAGCAATGCTGCCGTCTGCCGCACTCACTGCATAATTCCAATAACTTCGCGGACGCTTCTTCTCGGCAGTCACTTTGTACACCATTCGAAACCGAACATCTCCATTGGCAATGAAGAAAGGCTGAAGCTCCATATCGACCTTGGCGTCTAATCGATCCACACCCTCTTGGAGCAATACATCGTCAGCAACTGCCGTCAGAGCATCATCCGGAGAAATCATCGGTGCCTCGATAATTCCAATTTCGCCAAAACTAAAATTCGTAATCTGAACTAATCGACCCTGCTTAAAGCGAAAACTTACAAAAGCGTTTTCGACTTTGAATCGGACAGCTCCCTCCAGCCAAAACACGCGATCAAATGTGACCGTGCGGTGTGCGCCCGCAAGAGTCGTGCGTTTTTTGTTGAGCACCAAATCTTTGCTTTTGATTTGAAACGCCGAAAAATTAGCATCGACCAGATTTTTGAGCTGGCTCTCGATCTGCTGAAGAGATTGATCGCTCCACTGAAGTGCGGGCTCTCCCCACATCTGAATCGCTCCGCGCTTGGCATGCACAAGCCCTGTCCAAGAAAGAGAACGTCCGCTCACTTTGAGAGCGACAGAATTGATCTTCCCAGACAATCGAGGTCGCATATCGCCATGAGATCTCGGATTTGAGTAAGAGACCCCGGCGTCATCCGCAAACATCCCGAGACTCGCATGAATATCCGCGGGCGGAGTAAAAGGAACAATCGCCTCGACCACTACACATTGCGCCAACACTGCACCCAAAATGAGGCCTGTGAAACGGGACCCCAATAGAACTTGTTTATATAATCTCAATTCTCTCCCCCTCAGAATTCACATTACGCCGATTGGGGCGGAGCAAGAAGAAAATTTGCAAAAGTAGTAGCGAGGTGCGTCATAAATGACGCGCTGCTACTTGCGACTCCAGAGGAGAGCAAAGACGTCTGATTGATAATCCAGACTCGAACTTAAGAGTGCGACCTGACTTTCGTTGAGAGTTTTCCAGACAGCAAGATTCGCGGCAGCTTCGGCGGGATCAATTCCCTCCAAGACTTCGATTCCCTCCGTGAGGTTTTCGATCTGCTTGTCATTGGCTTCTTTTCTAAAATCAAGCGACTTATCTGCCGCGTTGATTCGCGAGAGAACCAAGTCAACGTTTGATTTGGCAACAGACAAATATTTGAGCGCTGTTTCCGAATCATTCTCTGTCAGCAGATTCGTCCCCGCCAATTCAATCGCCGCCACACCTAAATCTCCAAACTCCAGCGTCTTTTGACTCTCAGACTGGAGGCCCACAAGGATTTTGATATTGAGGCTACCGTCCAAAAGATTAATTCCATTAAACGCGGTATCTTGTGCGAGTGAATCAATGTCTTCTAAAATTGACTGATACTGCACATCGAGTTCTTCGCGCTGCTCGGTGGTAAGAGTGGGATTATCCCCTTCTGTGGCGAGAGCTTCGAGTTCGTCTAACTTCTCTCGAATCAACTGAGCTGCTGAGCCCGCGGTATCGATCAAGCTCTCCGCCTGAGGAATATTGGATTGATTGGCAGTCTCCAAAGATTTGAGTTCGGACTTTAACTTTTGCACCACTGCAAAGCCTGCTGGATCATCGGCGGGCGACAAAATTCGCTTTTGCTCTGCCAACTGCATGAGGGCTCGAGTCATCTTTGTGGAACTCAATTGAATCAACCTTTGCAGGCCAAAATAGGATTGTACCCTCATCAGACTCCCTCCCGACAAGACAGACGCAGCGCGTCACCTTCAGTTTAACAGAGTTTCTAACAGCCTGATTTCACTAAGAAATGCCAATAAATCTCAAGCCCTGAACTACGCCGACGGCCAGAAAATAAGCCAGGACATTAAAGAGGATGAGCTGAGTAAAAGCCCACGACCAACTTCCAAATTCTCGGCGGGCTACTCCAAACGTCGCCATACACTGAAGCGCAATCATAAAAAACACAATCAATCCTACGGCCGAAGCAACTGTGAACAATGGGTCCCCAAACAAATTTTTAGCTTCTGACATCTTTGTCATTAAATTCGTCCGCAAAGAGTCTTCGTCCCCTTCGTCTGTGATATGGAAAATAACCGCAAGAGAGGACACAAAAACTTCACGCGCGGCAAATGCTGACACGAGCCCGAGTCCCACTCGCCAGTCTCCTCCCATGGGTTCCATGACCGGCTCAATCCAGCGCCCCACATCGGCCGCGTAACTTTGATTCAGACGATCTGAGGGGTCCTCCAATTGGTAATTTGGAAATGTGCACGCTCCCCAAACGGCGAGCGCGAGCACAAAAATAATCGGAGCAGCACTTTGCACATAAGCTAAACCTTTATTCCAAGTCAGTCTCAAGATGTTACGCCACTGCGGTCGCCGATACACCGGCAACTCCAGCATAAAAAACGAAGCTTCTTGTGATCGCATGAGGCGCGCCGCCACGGTAGACACCATCGCCGCAATCACAAAACTTCCAAAATAAATCGCAGCCAGAGAGACTCCCGCATACCAAGCTGGTTGATTCTGAAATATGAATCCCAAAAGCAGAGCGTAGACGGGCAAGCGAGCACTGCAACTCATCAATGGGATAATCAGCAATGTCAGAAGTCGCTCTTTTTTTGAAGAAATCGTGCGCGCCGCCATCATGGCCGGAATCGCACAAGCATTTCCTGAAAGAAGTGGAACAAAGGAGCGACCGTTGAGTCCGATCTTAGAAAGCGGCCAATCCACAAGACTTGCCGCTCGAGCCAAATATCCGGAGTCTTCCAAAAAAGTGATACACAAAAACAAAATCAAAATCTGAGGCAAAAAGATCAGCACAGCGCCCAACCCGGCAACAACGCCATTAGCCAAAAAATCCGTCCACAATCCGGGACTCATATTTTGGACCACAGCTTCTGCGAGGCTCCCAAAAAACTGATCGATCAAATCCATCAAAGGCTGAGCCATCCAAAAAACAGCAGAGAACAAAACCGTCATGGCCAACATAAAAAGGAGTAAGCCCCAAACGGGATGCAGAAGAACTCGATCAATTTTTTTGGTCTGTTCAAACGCGTCAGAGGTTTTACTTCCCACACTCCCAATGGCAGAGCGGGACAAAACACCTAACGAAGAAAACACTCGCTCACAAACTTCTCGGCTCCAGGGAGCTAAATTTTTAGGAACCGAATCCCCACTCTGGTTTAAGCGTGCGCGAATCGCCTTCACCAATTGATCAACGCCTTCGCCTGTGCGTCCGTTGACTTCGACACAAGGGACCTGCAAATTTTTTTCGAGAGTCTGAAAGTCGATCTCCTTGCCCTGAGCGCGCAACAAATCGAGATTAGTCAGAGCCACGACAACCGGAAATCCCGCTTCTTTGAGCTGAATCACAACATAAAGATGTCGAGAAAGCTGAGTGGCATCGACAACACCCACGACCAAAGATGCCGAAGCTGCCCCATCAAATTCATAAAGAGAATCTACAGCCACTTTTTCGTCATAAGATTTGGGGAAAAGTGTATATGTGCCGGGGCTGTCATAAACCGAAAGAGGGGCTCCAAATTTTTGAGCCGTCTCTCCAATCGCAATTTCTACAGTCGCCCCGGGATAATTGACCGTTTTAAATTTGGAATCCGTGAGCCAATTATAGAGGCTCGTTTTTCCGGCATTGGGTGCGCCGACGAGGCAAATTCGCTGTTTTGCTATTGAACTCATACGAGAAGGCACCTCGCTTCATGAGCACGAAGCGCGACATGAGTCCCTCGAACCTCTACAATGAGATCTCCGAACAAACTCTTTTGAGAGATTTTAATCTTTTCACCTCGAACAATACCAAGATCGACGAGCCTACTCTGAAGAAACTCATCTCCTTTAAGCTCTTTGATCTCCCCCTCAAAACCGGTGGGCTGCAGAATGAGTTCACTGTTCACCCTTCTGCCCTATCATATTGAGAACGCTTATCAATAAGTAAAAGTCAGCGTTTAAAGATTCTCACCAAATCTCCTGCTTTGATTCCCAAAGAGGCCGCTTCGCCCCCGAGAATTTCAAGAATATGGAGGGCTGGCTTCAAGCTCGGCAGTGGAGTTTCGCTCAAGGGCTCTGCCCGATGAACGATGTGCACAATTCTCAAATCCTTTCCTATATAAATGATGTCGAGCGGAACCAAAGTATTCTTCATCCAAAAGGATTGGAGTTCCTCACGACTTCCCCAAAACAGCATTCCTTCGCGCCGCCCGAGCTTTTCTCGAAACATCAGGCCCCGGCGCCATTCTTTGGGAGTTCGTACAACTTCGACGGTAAAGCGCGCTCCGCGAACTTCGACCACGGTGGTATCTTTCTGAGGTGCGAGGGCAATGAAGACCGCGCTCAAAGCTTCAAACCAACCGATCATGGGGTCAACTCTTTAAGGACCGCACGAAGCAAAGGTAGCGGCAAAAATCCTTTGAGCAATCGCCCGTTCACGACAAAAGTGGGCGTCGAATCCACACCCACTTTGTGCGCCATCTCGATCATCTTCTGCAAAGTCTCGGCGGTCTGAGGATCTACCAAACAGGCATCCAAAGCACTTTGGTCCAATGGCAGCTCTGCACGTCGCTGCGAAAAAGAAGGGAGCTCCCCCTCTTGATTTGCCCACTTAAAAATCAAATCATGAACAACCCAGTGCTGAGATTGCTTTTGGGCGCAAAGCACGACCTTTGACCATTGGCAGGAGCCAGGATGAGCACTGCGAGTCATTCGAGAATTGCATTCTGAATCCAGCGGATAAGGAAAAAACTGAACCCGCGTTTCACTCTGAAGCTTTAAAAATGGCACCAAAATCTCGGCGGAACGAGCGCAATAAGGGCAACCGAAATCCGCGAATTCTGCCACCTGAATCTTGGCCGCCGCATCCCCAAAGTCCATGGGACTTTGCAAGGCATTCATGTC